>Ga0247807_10000030_pt1 | contig 281565 bp, 249 predicted proteins | sample UWRJL074202C1_FD_179931 | JGI IMG/M metagenome (GOLD analysis project Ga0247807, IMG submission 179931) | Plant litter microbial communities from Arlington Agricultural Research Station in Wisconsin, United States - UWRJ-L074-202C-1 | ecosystem: Environmental > Terrestrial > Plant litter >...
TATTGCTGATACTTTGCGCATCTTTTTCTGATTGTTTGATCGTATAGCTAGCTGTAAACTCTTTTGAATCCCCAGGCGCAAGTGTCTCCCCAGTTGCAAAAGTGAAAGCGCCAGGCAGTTTCACATCAATCAGGGTCAGGTCTTTTAATGTCACATTCCCCGTATTGGTCATCACAAATTTATAGGCAACTGTATTGCGGTCACCACTCAATATCCCTGTTTTTACCAGCCTGATCTGAGGCGATTCAGGTAACGGAATTACAGTGGGATCATTGGTCTGCAATGCGGTACCAGAAACATCTGTTACCTTGTTATTCGCCGGACTGATCCCACTGGCAGTAGCAGTATTGCTGATACTTTGCGCATCTTTTTCTGATTGTTTGATCGTATAGCTAGCTGTAAACTCTTTTGAATCCCCAGGCGCAAGTGTCTCCCCAGTTGCAAAACTGAAAGCGCCAGGCAGTTTCACATCGATCAGGGTCAGGTCTTTTAATGTCACATTCCCTGTATTGGTCACCACAAATTTATAGGAAACCGTATTACGGTCACCACTTAATGTACCGGTTTTTACCAGCCTGATCTGAGGCGATTCAGGTAATGCAATCACCGTTGGCGCATCGCTCGACTGATCTGTTCCAGAAAGATCTGATACCGTTTGATTTCCAGGACTGATCCCGCTAGCAGTAGCAGTATTACTGATACTCTGCGCATCTTTCTCTGACTGTTTGATCGTATATATGGCCGTAAACTCCTTAAAATCACCAGGGGCAAGCGTCTCGCTACTTGCAAAGCTAAATGCTCCCGGCAGTTTGATATCTTCCAACGTTAATCCTTTTAGTATCACATCACCGTTGTTAGTTACTCGAAGTGTGTATTTTATAGTATTAGCATCGATAAGAATAGCAGTCTTCACCAACCCTATACTAGGATTTTCAACAATTACCTGATTATTGGTCATGATATTATTACAACCGTCAACACCACCTGATTTCCCCTCTGTGCATTCGACTTCGGCACTTTCTGGTCTTTTAGAAAATTCACTGTTTGTAGCATTTGGATCTGTAACATCATTTGGTCTAAGAATACTCGCAGTTACAGGTATAGCTCTCCCTTTTAGATTATCACCAACTTTCCCCATAAATACATAAACTACCTGACAACCGTTTGTAAGGTTTAGAACGGAGGAAAAGCCTGTTGTTGGAAATGATCTTGAAGTTTCGACCCCACAGCCTGACAGAAGTGTCTCTTTTAATACAAATCCCTCAGGTATAACGAAGTTAAATTTCGATCCTGTAACATCGCTTGGTCCATCATTTTTTACAGTTACTGTAAATGAAACGTCATCACCCGACTTTACTCTGGTTACATTTGAGACAATACTTACAATTCTCAAGTCAGCGACTTTAATAGTAGCATTTACTGTAATTGCCTTTTGATTGCTCAAAATATAAGTATAGGTATCCATGGAATTAGCATCACCAAAATGATAATTAGCATCAGTTGTATATCTGCCCCATTTATGCCCATTGTTATTACTGTGTTCACCATTTACGGGCTTAAGTGGAACAGATTTTCCGATCGTATTGTTATTAATGTCAGAATCATCCCAGTAAACACGATCACTATAAACACTTTCATCTGATGAGCTCTTATTTAAGATATAAGCCTGATTAACAGGAGTCAATTTATTGGTATTCTGAGTTAGTTCAATAATTATCCCTTGTGGATTGATTTCCATATCTATAAATGGAAAATGCACTTCTGCCGAAGTCAATTGTGCCAATACAGAGGGTACAAGTTCATCGGCAGGCACTTTATCACCAGCCGAATCGGTTCCATCCCATTCGACCTGATTACCATCACCTTTGAATGCAGAACCCTGTATTATTTTATTTTTACCATTCTTAAGTGGAATTTCAATCTTATATGAACCAGACACATTAGAAGAAAATGTCACTATACCTCCCTTTTGACTAGCTTGGTTTGCCGTACCTTCAGATCCCGTAAATTTTACATTGGAAATCTCGGGTACCTCGGCGTCCCTTTTTAACCATGTGCTGGTTGGATTATTACCATTTACACATACAGGAGCATCTTCTGGAAGATCTAACGAAGGTTTAGTATAGAATAATTTATGAGTTACAAGATTGTTAACCTCATTATCTATAATTCTTGGATCTTGCACCGAATTGAGTATATTCTGCGTGCCTCTCAGACTTTTAAAAGTTGGTATTTTTGTAACCGGGTCAATAAAGCCTTTATTATTGGAAAAAAAGGTAAATCCATAACCGTTGTTACCATTATTCTGAACAAGATAAGCTCTTCCATCTTTCGTAAGCACGTAGAGTTTGCCATAAAATCCTTTAGATTGATTGTTGAAATCACCTCTAGTACCGAGATTCAGCACATTTGCATATACCCTCCCATTCAGCCAGCCTCCCCCGCTAACCTTTGCAACAGAGATATCCCAGGCAGCTATAAATTGTTCATCTGTCTCCTGCGTCCAATTAACATCGGCAGCAAGATCTGGGGCATCATTCGGGCCATTGGATCTCTTGTCTACGTCAGGAGAAGCAGTTGGTACAAATTCAATTTTATAAACACCTTCTCCACCTGCAGGAATGTCGTAATAAGCTGGTCTATATAAATTACCATTTGCTGCCTGACCTTTTAATAGCGGTCCGTCATTCTCATTATTCCTTGATATAATCCGCCCATCTGTTACAACAGTAGTCTGACCATTGGGTGCAGTTATAATGATTGAACCGTTCCTTATTCCTTGAGCACTTGAAGCAAGCGCTATGTACTCATTCTCTTTTGCATAAACGTAATGTGTACCTAGCGTTTTAAAAGGAAAGGATGGGTGAACTGTTGTTGTTCTGGTCGAATATAAGTAGGCCCTTGCACCTGTCGTTCCTTTAGGATATAAGTCTTTACTACCATCAGCAATTACTTTATGACAACTCAGGAAGAGGAGAAAAAATACCACCAAAGAAACCGCATAGTACCTAAGTCCTGTAACGCATTCTTTAAACAGATCAAACCATAAAAACGATTTATCTAGTATCGGTATCTTCATATAGAGCGCTCACAAGTGATTCAGGAGACTTTCTCCTTAGTTAATAGTATATATCCCCTCCACAAAATACCAACATTTTATTATTCTTCCGAATTATTGGAGCAAAAATTATCAACAATAAATCCCGTGCCAATTATGAATATTCAATAATGGTCTTACACCGCTTAAATCGCCATAAACATAAAATTTCGTAAAAATCACACAACTAAAACGAATATATTAGATGATCAATAAGTGCAAAATATGGTTAAAAAGATAATATACTATTCACAACACAATATAATACCGTGTATCAAATACACTTTTAGGGTATGTAATTCCCCACTTCAGCAAGTCAAATAATCATAAATTCAGTTAATCAAAAAACAGTCAGAAAATCGGACAACGCTCAATAAATCCAAACTTAAAACGCAGTTGATAAAGAAAATATACTATACGAATTTTACAATCGATTATGTTTTAAAATTAAATATATAACTTAATATGACGAGTAATTCACCAGCTTTGAACGAGCGTATAATTCACAACTCAGCAACTGGCAGGAATAACTTAATAGACTAATAGACAACCTCAATTCTCTTTAAAGATATTGTCTGCGTGACATACACCGCGAAATAAGAAGACAAAATCGCGGCCTAAGGCTTACAAAACCAATTATTTTTCGTACATTTGCATAATAACGGAATATCAACACACTATTCTCTTAATACTTACTTGCTAATCAGTCAATTGATTAGATTCAATTTCTCCTGGCTCCCCTACCGTTGTTGCCCGGGATTAAAGTTTTACTCAGGCCGGATCTCCCCAAAACACATTATTGTTTGGGAACGCCTTACGAAACAAGTAATCAGCAGAGAACAGTTATTTTTTAACTAAATAAAGAAATTTATGGCTAAGTCTCAGGCTACCTTCATGAAGAAGCAACTCGAAAAAAACAGACAGAAGAAAAAAGAAGATAAAGAACAACGTAAACAAGAACGTCAGCAAAACTCCACTGGTGGAGATTTAGACAGCATGATGGCTTGGGTTAACGAGTTCGGTGAAATCGTAGATACTCCTCCTGAAAAAAAATCGAATACTCCTCCTGAAAAGAAATAACACATAAAAAAAATCCCTGGCTCATATGAACCAGGGATTTTTTTTTGTTCAAGCTAATTTCAAAATCAGCTCTTATATGATTAGTTTTTAGGCTGAACTCTACCAGATTTTCTGTCCTGTCCACGGCCAATCAGGTATCCTGCACCAGCGCCAGCTACACCACCAATAATTGCACCTCTACCTTTCTTTTTATCAATAAGTGCACCGCCTAAACCACCAGCACCAGCACCAATTACTGTACCTAATGCAGCACTACTCCAACCTTTTTTCTTAGTGGTAGTAGTAGTTGTGGTACTTGAGCTAGAACCTGGCGAAGCCATTCTCGCTGCAGGTGCATTCTCTGCTGCTCTCGCTTCAGATAACATCAAAATTCTTTTCTCTTCCTGAATTTTAGCAGCCTGCTCTTTTTGAGCAACTTCAACTCTTCTGAAGCTGTCTAATCTCAAACTATCTTGTACTTGTTTAACGGCAGCTACTCTTATCGCCTCTTCTTTTTCTGCGTTTCTGCATGAAGTAAATGCAACGGCAGCAAATGCGAATAATACAAATATCTTTTTCATCGTGTGTTTATTTTATGTTAGAGAATTAATATATATACACAGACCTTAGAAAAAATGATGCCAAAATCGAATTCACATTATTAAAAACAATTCTACCGACTCCTATATTATATATATACACAATATATCTTATGGAAAATCAAGAAAAAGAAAACACACAGAATATGGATAACAATACACCCAAACCATCAGAAGACACTCAATTCGGCATAGAAACCGTTACACCTGATACAGAAAAAGACAGTCCTGACACCAACATACCTCCTCACAAACTAACAGAAAAAGAAAAGGATCAGCATACTGACACCGGAGACACAAATCAGGAAAAGGAGGAGGATTCGTCTGTTACACCAGACAATACCATAGAAACTGTAGCGCCATAAAGCTATTTATCCATTAACGGAGAGCTTCCCCGCTCTTCGTTACTATCGCTGTCATCATCCTCCCCATCAGGATTATGTGATATCACGTCGTTATCATTATTCAGATAACCGTATTTAGAGTCATTCGATGAATGATCTGCATCAAGACCCAGATTATCATCTTCGTCAAAACGGTTGTTTTTATTGTTTTCCTGTCCTGGATTGTCTTCTAAACTCATCATGTTATTTTTTGTTAACCTCTTATTTGAATACCTCATTGCCATAAATGAACACCATAATTCAGTGTTGATGAGAAATCCTAAACTGTTAAATTAACAAGTTTATGCGTGCAAAGTTTGTACATATTTAATTATAACATCAATAATAACTACGATGGTTTTGGATATTAGTATTCTATTCATTATTTTCACATCGAAATTTATAATAATAATATGCGTACAACAGGAAAAGTTAAATGGTTTAATTCTGCAAAAGGGTTTGGTTTTATAACTCCAGAAGATGGAGGAAAAGATATTTTCGTACATTTTTCTGCGATTGCAGGTGACTCATTCAGAGAATTGAATGAAGGTGACAACGTAGAATTTGAATTGAATGATGGCAAAAAAGGCCCTGAGGCTTCTAATGTAACTGTTCTTTAATACAAAGACTCAATTAAGAATTAAAAGGGGAATGCTGTAGCATTACCCCTTTTTTTATGGAAAACAATATGCAGCCCAAATCGAACACACAGAACTATGACGGATAATAATCAAGAAAATAAAAAGATAAGTGTGCTCGGCTGTGGATGGTACGGATTGGAACTCGCAAAAAAATTAGTGGAAAAAGACTATATAGTCAGCGGCTCCTCAACTTCGGCAGATAAATTGACCTTACTAAAACAATTTAATATCAATCCGTTTTTAGTGAGTTTTGAAAAAGAGTCGGAAACATACGATCACGATTTTTTTAGCTGTGACGTATTGCTGATCTGCATCCCACCCAAAAGAAGTACGGGAGAACAAGATAGCTTTAGTGGTAAAATTAAACGCATTGCCCAAATAGCTGATCAATATGGTGTAAAACAGGTTATTTTCATCAGTTCCACATCGGTATATGGCGACCATAATGGCGAAGTCACAGAAAAAACCGACACCTCTCCGGATACCGAATCGGGCAAAGCAATAGTTACCGCAGAAAACCTGCTGCAGAATTGCAAAGGATTCACTACTACTGTAATTCGTTTTGGCGGACTGATCGGCCCAGGCAGGGATCCTGGACGCTTTTTTGCAGGAAAAACAGCAATACCAAATGGACAGGCACCAGTCAATCTTATTCATTTAGCAGATTGCATAGGTATCACACTGAGCATCCTGGAAAATAGAGCTTTCGGATACCTGTATAATGCTTGCGCACCATCTCACCCCAGCAGGCAGGATTTTTATACGCGCGCGAGTATAAGCTCCGGATTGGCAAAACCACATTTTGTTAATGAATTGCTCAACTGGAAGCGAGTAACCAGTATACATACTGACAGATTGCTAAATTACCAGTTCACGCATAATTTTTATAGTACTGAATAACAGGATCATCTCTGTTAACCGGATACTATATATTAAATTAGTGAAACAAATATTATTTATAAATGATATCTTGGTATTTAATGGAGTTTATGGATCAAACCGAACAATTAACTCCTAGAACAACATAAATAGATGAAACTAACCATTTGGGGCGCAGCGAAACAGGTAACGGGAAGTATGCACTTACTCCAGCTTGAGCATTATAATATTTTAATCGACTGCGGACTGGATTATGAAAAAGAAACTTTTCAGGAAGAAAATCAGTACTTCCCATTTGAACCGTCGGACATTGATGTTGTAATCCTCACACACGCACACATTGACCATTCAGGAAATCTTCCAACATTGGTACGTCTGGGTTTTAAAGGACAAGTTTTATGTACGCCACCTACAGCAGACCTTACAGAACTGCTGCTGATGGATTCCGTTAATATCTTTATTAATAAACAGAATAAACGTGGCAAAGGTAAACGGGCACATGCTGGTCCAAAGCCGTTGTACCTGCATAAACATGTGATGGATACAGTCGACCGTTTCGTGACCATCTCATTTGAAAAAGACTTCAAACTAAAGGACAACATTTCCATTCGTTTTATTCCTGTGGGACATCTGTTAGGCGCTGCAGCGGTGATTTTAACGGTTCAGGAAAATGGAGAAGAGAAAAAAATAGCATTCACCGGTGATATCGGCCGTAAGAATTATCCCGTACTGGTAGATCCGCAAAAAATACCTGAGGTAGATTACCTGGTTACAGAATCTACTTATGGCGGCAGATTACATAGTAAGGATAGCACCATACAGGAGAAGCTAGTAGAAACCATTAATGAAACCTGTATTAAATTCCCGGGACGGTTGATCATTCCCGCTTTTAGTATTGGCAGAACACAGGCGTTGGTCTACTCGCTAAATAAAATATTCAGTCAGGGACTTTTACCACCTGTAAAAATCTTTGTAGATAGTCCACTGGCCAGTTATGCCACGGATGTTTATCGAAAACATCATCATCTGCTCAACGAAGAATCCCAGGACTTTTACCGCAGCAAAGGAGATGAGTTTGAATTTGAAGAGCTCTCTTATGTGCAGGACAAAAGAGAAAGTTTGTCTATATCTAACTACCATGAGCCTTGTATCATCATCTCTTCTGCGGGTATGCTTGAAGGGGGGCGTATTCAGGATCACCTGTATCATAACATACAAAACTACTATTGTACGATATTATTTATTGGATATTGTGCCAAAGGAACGCTTGGCAACCGGCTACTGAGGGGAGATCCTATTGTACGTTTAAGACATCGTGATCTGATGGTTTTTGCGACCATCAAACAAACGGATTTACTCAGCGGCCACGGTGATCATGACGATCTGATGAATAATATCATTCATCAGGATCCGCTAAAACTAAAACGCGTATTTCTTGTGCATGGAGAAAGTAAAAGTCTGCAGGGCTTAGCCAGCTCAATCGAGGAGGCTGGTTTCAATGTAACGATTCCGGAAAAAGGAGAAGTGTTCGAATTATAACGCATTCTTCTCCCTTAATTTACACTTCTATTCTGATTAAACCAAAAATCATACAGCGACTGCATACAAACAATCAGGTTATTATATCCATTCGGTTTGGTCATAAATGCATTTGCACCAATTTCAAGCGATGACTTTACATCGTCAGGATCATCAGAAGTTGAGAACAGGATGACGGGAACATGTTTGAAGAAAGGAATCTCTTTAATGCGTTTTAAAACATCCAGGCCGGAAAGCCCCGGCAAATTTAAATCGAGTAATATCAATTTCGGCCGATGTTTTTCTTCTGCAAAGCGCTGTAAATGCGCAATTGCAGTATTTCCATCCTCCACAATACCTACTGTCAAGTCTTCTTTGACCTCCTTGACCGCATATTGCATGATAAATGCAAAATCCGGATCATCCTCTACGTAAAATATATCGGGGGACATTACCATAATTACTTTTTAAAGGCTATGTAAAAAACTGTGCCAACTTTCAACTCACTCTCAAACCAAATCCTGGCATTATGCTTTTCAACAATACGTTTCACGATGGCCAGCCCTACGCCAGTACCTTCGTATCCCTTCACATTATCCATCCTTTTAAACAGCTCGTAAACTTTATCATGGTGATCCACCTCTATTCCAATGCCATTATCCGACACTGTATAGATTACCTCATCACCTTCAATTTTCCCTTCAATACTCACTTCAGGATTTTCTGAGGCAGCGCTATACTTTACAGCATTACTGATCAGATTAGTAAACACCTGAGTGATCAACGGCTGTGCGCCCATTATCGCTGGCAGCTCTCCGAATTTCACCTTTACATGCCCGGCATTTAAAGACGAGATCACTTCTTTACTAATCTCATCCATTAAAAGACGCATATCAATAGGATCAAAGTCCACCTCAGCCCGTCCCACCCTCGCCAGTTTTAAAATCTCATTAATCAGAAAGGCCATCTTATCTGCTCCTGCCACAACCCTTCCCAACATTTTTTTACCTTGCTCATCAAGGGATTTATTGGTAGCGATAACGAGTTCTGTATAACTTTTTATAGAGGTCAGTGGTGTCCGCAGATCATGAGAAATAGTATAGCTAAAGGTATCCAGTTCTTCATAAGCTTTTTTCAGCCGTTCATTTAATAACCTTATTTCTCCGGCCTTTTTATTAATTGCGGTGATTATTTTCTCTCTGATTTTGATCACATTAGCGATCTCGGCTTTTGTCCATTTCACTGACGTATGCTCAACCAGTTCAGCAAAGATTTCGAAAGAATGACGTGGTGACAAGTTCAACAAGCCGTCCTCACCTTTTACAGCAGGTTTATTAGGATCTCCGGCCCAATTAATGGTGGTAATCTGCTCCGGTTTAAACCATACAATAATTTCCTCCATATCTCTGGAGATGATGCTGGCAACAATTCCACTGGCAATAGCCTTATATTCTCTGGCTGCGTGATAAACCTCTGGCAAACGATGTGTATAATATATCGTATCGTCCATAGTTTTTTTCAGCCATTTGAATAGAGAAGCAAGCTGCTCCTCACCGGGAACAATTCCCTTAGTTGAAATCCGTCCTTCAAACAAGATTGCTACACCCGTAGAACTGATAATATCATTAAGGGTATATTCCTGGGCCGTTAATGCAGTCAGCATATCGCCATCCTTATTCAGTCCCAGCGTCAGTGCATGCAAGGCTTCCTGATACCTGTTGTACTGGAGCGACTCCTCTTCCTCTTCTCTGTATTCTAATGCTGATGAAACAATTTTACCAATCAGCTTTGCCGCTTCTCGTGCCTTATAGTCTATGAACTTAGGGCTGTAATTGTGGCACGCGACTAATCCCCATAACTCTCCATGAGATAAAAGGGAAATACTAAAACTGGAGTCAACACCCATATTTTTCAGGTATTGTATATGTATAGGTGATACCGCTCTCAAAACAGAATTCGTTAGATCCAAAGGTTTCTTCCCATCCATGGCTACAATCGGAGAACTCAATGAAGTGACATCCGCAATAATCCTTGTATAATTCAATTTATACAACTCCCTTGCCTGCTTCGGAATATCTGAAGCCGGATAATGTAAGCCGTAAAAGGATTCAAGATCATCATTCTTTACCTCAGCAATCACTTCACCATGCCCGTCTTCAAGGAATTTGTAAATCATGACCCTATCATAATGGATAATATCTCTCACCTCTCTGGCGGTATTTTGCAGCAGGGCATTCAGATTCTTTCCGGAGAGAATAGCAGATACTGATTTCCCGATCTGGTTCTGAATATCATACTCTATGGTGATCGGTTCAAATTCCAACAGATATTCTGAGCCGGATAAAGATATAATCAAATAATAATGTTTACCATTAATTAGCAGCGGATATGGGTTAATGGTCTCGAAGCTTTGTTGTACTTCCCCCAATTTAAGCAAAGCTGCAAGCTGAAGATTTGAACTAGCGAGTTCAGTAAGATTTTGAAATTCAGCTACAGATAGCCCAAGCAGATTTTTAACCGGGGATACTATAAAATCACTTACATTCTCACTTATATAGGTAATCAGAAGGGACTGGCTGTCCACAACTAACATGAAACCGTGGCCTTGTATCCTTCCGGGAATATGTATAGGTTCCCTGTCGCAGTTAGTTAAGTCTACTTGATTTGTATTCATAGGTATATAGTGCAAAGGTCTTTGCAATGCAAAACTATCAGATTTTCTAAACTCTCAGCACAAACTTCAGAACTATTTACATGATTGCAGGGAATATACAACCTTCAGGAATAAAAAAAACGCCTTTAATGGCCATAAACGCAGATTACAATTAACGTTAATTTAACCTGAAAACCAGAATTGTATGGTAAACTATACACTGATTTGAATATTTAAACGCAAAAGTCAGTAATTGGCATACAGCATCACAATCAATTAAAATACTCATTACCAGTGGATTTAGCTTTTTTATCACGTAAAAACTGCTTTGGCAGGATTATTACATATAGCTAGACAATCAGTGGAGAACTGATATTTAATATCTAATAACAATTAAGATGAACTCAAAAATTACAAAATCGGCTTTGATATTATCCATGGTAGGATTATCAACCTCTCTATTCGCTCAGGACATGAACTCGGACACGACGAAACGTTTTGATAAAAAAGATTTCCGCACGTGGTCAATCGGACTTAACGGTGGTATGTTAACACACTACACTCCTTTCAATAACAGAGCAAACGGTGATTTCCGCACTCCACAAGAAAGCTGGGGTTACGGAGGTTACATTAAGAAACAAGTTTCACCAGGTTTTGGTATCCAGGCTGATTTCTTAGCTGGTAAAGTAAAAGGATTCAGATCTAACAGTGCGGCATTAACACCAGCTCAACAAGATGCAACTGGTTTTGAAACACGTATTGACTGGTCAGCAGCTGTGAGTGCAAACTTCACATTGGCTAACTTAAGCTTAAATCAAAAACGTAATTTTATCTCGCCATATGTAACTGCTGGTGCTGGTTACATGTCATCTAGCTCAAATGTAACGTCTCCTGCAGGTACAAACATCCAAAACGGTGCTGCTCAGGGTTACAACGAAAACTGGTTCATCCCGGTTGGAGCTGGTTTCAAATTAGGTGTATCTAAAGGAGTAAACATCGACTTAGGTTACTCAGTTAACTTCATGAAAGCAAATGACTTTGATGGTGTTGCAGGTGCAACTAATGACAGGTTCTCATATGCTCACGCAGGTGTAGAGATTGCATTAGGTAAAAAAGGAACTTCTCAATTACAAAACTTCAGCCCTATTGCCGCTATCCGCGAAGAAAGTGCAGCTGAAAGTGCTGAATTAAGAAGAGCATTATCTACTTCTGAGCAAAATAGACTGAGAGATCAGGAACAATATGCCAAAGACATGGGTGATGATGATATGGACGGTGTAGCTAACAAATTTGACAAATGCCCTGGAACTCCTGCTAACACAGTTGTTGATGGTGCTGGTTGTCCTTTGAAAACGCCAAGACCTGTAATCAGAGAGAAAGTAATCGTAACTGAAGCAGATCGTAAGGTTGTTGGTGAAGCGATTAAAAACTTAGAATTTGATTTAGGTAAAGCAACTATCAAAGCCAGATCATACGAAACATTAAATCGTGTTGCTGGTCTTTTAGTAGAGAAAAACTTTAGCCTGAAATTAGCAGGTCACACTGACAATACAGGTTCAATGGCTTTAAACTTACGTTTATCGAAAGACAGAGCAGAAGCTGTTAAAGCTTACTTAGTATCTCAAGGTGCTAACCCATCTACAATCGAAGCGACAGGTTACGGTCCAAACCAACCAATTGCAACAAACAAAACTGCTGCTGGTCGTCAGCAAAACAGACGTGTTGAGTTCTCATTATTTTAATAAGAACCAGCTATAACAAAAAAAGACCTGCTTAACGGCAGGTCTTTTTTTGTTTGCACATTTTTAGAATTCCCCATCACGTTCAGGCCAGTATTCCCCGGTTAAACGATATGCTCCCGTTTGCTCCTGATCTATCTTCACTGTCATTTTATCTTTCTTCAAAGTATCTACTGCACTGCAGGCATTAAATTCTTCCATCACATATTCAAGCCTTAAACTCATGTCTGAACTCCCGTTGAAGCTGATGGAATCTGTTATCATCTGCACGGCACTCACCTTCTCCCGGGAATAATAGGACTGCAGCATATAAGCTATCTGTTCTGCATTATGCACAATCAGCATGTTAATTTGCAGGGTATTGAAATCGGAGAGATGATCAGGAAAAGGTGTCAATTCCGGAGGTAACATCAATTTTAAAAAAGATTGCATGATATAAAGGAGCTAAAGATTATTTACCTCCCGAAATTACAGATTATTTCTTAGAGAAGATTTTCCAGAATACGGCAATAATAAAAGACTGAAGGAAAGGGAGTATCCTTAGACTCTTCATCACCATCATATCTTCCCATAAGGAGGTTTCAGCATCAAGAAATTTAAAAATAATTGTCGCAGGAGTCTTTTTAAATAAATCCCCGAATAATTGGTAACCCTGATATTTCCTGCGCGACAATACGCCCAGTAAAGTTGCATCATATAAAGACTGTTTTAAACCAAGCGATTCTTTCTTAAAAAAAGGTGTACCAGTGACCTGCCAGGCATCTAGTATTTTAGTAACGGTCTTTTGCAGGTTAGTAAACGTATATCCGGTACTGGCCCTGGTATCTCCACCTGCTGTCCCAATATTGATGATATTTCCGTTAAAGCGTTGAAATTGATGATTAGTCATCGGTATCACTCCAAATTCCTCCTGCAGCACCTCATAAGAACTGATGCCCAACACCCGTGTAATATAAGCTTTGAGATGTGTGGTATACTCCTTATCTGGCAGTACAGCTGCTGAAAAGAGTGTATATTCAACAAAAAGTACGTTTTCCGCAACCGGTAAAGTATAAAAAAAAGTAGTACCATGAACCTGACTGGCACGAAAATCCATTAAATAGGCCTCATCTAAAACAGGCCGGTCATAGTTACATTTGATCCGCCAGCCTTTAAAATGCTGCAGGAAATAATGATCGCCGCTTCTCAGTTCTGGTTTTATATAAATGGAATTGAAAACGTAAGTACTGGTATATGCTGCTTCAGGAGTAATAACGCGGCAATACTGCTCTTCATTAATCACTTCATCCACTGCAGAGGTAATGAAAGTAATATTAGTGAAAGAATTCAGGTAACGATGTATATGAGTAAAGAAGTCAGTACTGGATATCGAATTATAAGTGTAATCCCCGGTCTTCAGCTGCCTGCGCTCAACTTTGTTGTTATAAAAAACCAGGCGATGCCAATCTTTAAAAATCAACTCATCAAATGCTGTCTTTCCCTGTTTCCAAAAGGACCAGATGCGCTCTTCTTTAGCCCCAACACCACTATCAATTACAACGACCGACTGATCCTTCCACAAGCCTGATTTCATTGCACGGTATAAAAGGCTCATACCTGCTAAACCCGCTCCGCAAATAATAATATCACATTTTTCTACACGCATTGCCAGACAGTATCGACAAACCACTTCTTATGGTCGAAGAAATGTTTTACAGTCCTAAACCCGCAAGCAGCTGCAAATTCTTCAGTCTCACTAACACTATATTTTTGAGAGATCTCCATAAAGATGAATTCGTTCGCTTCAAATATAAAAGTTTGTCCCGAAATAATTACTTTCTGGTCTATCTTGCTAATCAGATAGCTTTTACAAGCACCCGTTGCCGGATCGTAGGTGGGATAGTGTTCAAACTGTGTAATATCGAAGTTCCCTCCCAGCTCCCTATTAATCCGATGTAATAAATTCAGGTTAAAATCCCTGGTAAAACCAGCAGCATCATTGTAGGCGGCCAGAACAGTCGCAGGATTTTTTTTCAAATCAAATCCCACGAGTAAAATATCACCTTCCTGCAAAAGAGAACGCATCTTACGACAAAAAGCCATCGCATTCTCCGGTGTTTCATTACCGAGATTGCCTCCCAGCATTAAAACCACCTTTTTTCTTGAGGAGAGCTGATTCGATTTCTGGAGCATATCAAAATACTCTCCGTTTAAACCTTTTACATCAAGACCATCAATTTTCAGGGGTAATGACTCCTCCAGATAGGCAATCATAGAAGAAGAAATATCTATGGGCATATAGGTAAAATCTACCTGCATATTTACCAGTTCACGTAACAGATGACTGGACTTTGTTGCGTCTCCGGCACCTAACTCCACAAGGTCAAACGTATTGAACCCGTTTTTTAATGCCAGCGCCAGTTCTTTTGTATGCGCTGTAAAAATCTCCATCTCACAATCTGTAGGATAATATTCCGGACAGTTCATAATCTCCTGAAAGAGCTTGTCACCTTTCTCGTCGTAAAAATATTTGGAGTTTAATCTTTTGGGCGAATTGGAAAGGTCATTTAAAACCTCTTCTAAAAATTGATTCATATCTATTTGGAGAGCCTGATGCCACTAAACATCCAGCGTAAGTTTGGGTGAAAAAAATTGCGATAGGTATTTCTGCTATGACCTTGAGGGGTGGCTATCGAAGCACCGCGCAAGACTTTCTGGTTAACCATAAATTTACCATTGTACTCTCCCAATGCACCAGCAGCTTTAGAGAAACCAGGATACGGAAGGTAGGCGCTTTCTGTCCATTCCCATAAAGTGCCCCATTCCAATTGAGAAGAAGCTAACTCCCATTCAAATTCAGTAGGCAAACGCATTCCTTTCCACTGCGCATAAGCTGCAGCTTCATAGTAGCTGATATTGGATACAGGCGCATCAGGATCAAGCGGCCCTAAGCCTGACAGACTGTAACGGTGCCAGTCACCTTCGATTTCATACCAGTATAAAGGAGCAGTTACCGAATTATTTTTAACCCAATCCCACCCTTCGGCATGCCATAAATTAAAATCCTGGTAACCACCAGCCAGTATAAACTGCAGGTACTCTCCATTGCTGACTAAACTTGCTGAAATACTGAAGTTCTGGATGTAGACTTTATGTCTCCCCAGCTCATTATCGAAATGAAAACCAGCGCCTGTATACCCCACCTCATAAACGCCTTCTTCAAAAGAAATCCACCCCTGCCCAGAATTTTTAAGCTGATGCTCTATGTTATCGGCATCGTAAGCAGGAAAAAGCGGATTATGGCCCAGTATATACTTGATGTCATACCACAAAAGTTCCTGATGTTGCTGTTCATGATTTAAACCCAGTTCCAGCAGTTCTTCAACTTCCTCACTACAGGCGCAGGATAGAAATTTCTCCATCGCAGCATCAACATACGCACGATAGCTGAATACATCATCTACAGTTGGCCTGCTCAGGTTTCCCCTATCAGTCCTTATCACTCTGGCACCTATATTTTCGTAATAACTATTGAAAACGTAATTATATTCAGCATTGAATGGCTGATAAGCCACAGCATTCGGGATCAGGATAAAAGTTTCAAAGAACCAGGTAGTATGCCCGAGGTGCCATTTAGGCGGACTCACATCTGCTACTGGTTGTACTACGTAGTCTTCTTTCTGCAGTTTTGAACAAATCAGCACGCTATGCGCCCTAACTGCTGCGTATTTCTCCCAGAGTGACATATTAATTTTTGTTTAGATGTTTTGTTAAGTCTGTTATAGATTTGATGTGCAAACTCTGTGCCTGTTCTCTCCTCATCATCAATGCATAGGTATTATTAAAACCTATAGGTTTTAGCCACTTAATCTGGTACTTTTCACTAAACTGCTGACGCACATAGCGGTAAACTCCGTCTGTATCGCCACTAAGTTTTTGTATAGTTTTTCCATCTGGCTGTAGCAGGACCAAAAAACCTGTTCCGGTATATTCCGGATAAAAGTCAATCTGGTTATTAGTCAGTGCATCAAAACAAATCTTTGTCCCACCCAAACCGGTTTTCGTCTCTACCTGCAGATCAGAATTCCCGTTAATTAGTATTTTGTACATCTGCGCCAAAATATATTGTTCACCGAATATTTTTGACCCTATTCTGATCGTTCCGCCACTGCCATTTCTGGCCGGTTTATACAAATGACAGGACCGCATAAAATCCATCGCTACTTTCTCCGGACTTTGTTTGAGTTCATCTACCCTGTAATTCAGTGCCGTCATCGTCGAATCATTAATTACTCCTGACAATTGATTAAGAATCTCCTCTAATTCCGGATGTTTATCCAACACGGCCTGCCTGACAATAGGTGCAGCGTAATAAGGCGGAAAGATATGCTGGTCGTCTACCAGGGTTATCAAATTATAAGCCTTTAATCGCCCATCTGTGCTATACCCGCTAATCACATCTAATTTTTTCTCAAATGCTGCCTTATACATCACCGCATCGCTAATCACCACCGTTTCAATTCCTAAATGATACACTTTTTTTAAACCCAGATAGCCATCTTCTCTACCCATAAATTCCGGCGTAAAGCCACCGAGCATCCTGCCGCCAATTTGTGTCGGAAGCAAATAAAAGGAGCTCATCGTCACCAATATAAACGGTAAAAGCACATAAGTCACCCGCACCCGCTTCAGGTTTACTTTTTGCAGCAGCGAAAGCATAAAATCAAGTACTATCGCCAGTAGTGCAGCGGGAATTGCACCGGCAAGAATCATATCAGAATTATTAAGCGCAATACCACCGAAGATAAACTCACCCAAACCACCGGCTGCTATATAGGCCGCAAGCGTGGCTACCCCAACATTAATTACCGTAGCAGTACGAATTCCTGCCATGATAACCGGAAAGGCCAAAGGCAATTCCACCTTGGTCAGAATTTGCCATTTACTCATCCCCATTCCTCTCGCTGCATCAATTACAGCGGCATTAACTCCGGAAATACCGGTATAAGTATTTCTGATAATCGGGAGTAAAGCGTAAAGAAAAAGAGCCAGAATCGCCGGTTTAGGTCCGATTCCAAGAAAAGGAATCAGAATTCCCAATAAGGCAATACTTGGGATTGTCTGCAAAACACCTGCAAAACCGAGCACCGCACCTGCAATCCGCTGTCTTCTTGCAATCCATATCCCAAGAGGGACTGCAATGATAATTGCGATCATCAGTGAAATAAGCGTTAACCCGACATGTGCCAGCGTCTGACTCCAGAGTTTGTCGGACTGCTGCGTTATAAACTGCCAGAAACCTGTAGTCTGCTCCATTTATTTTCTTTTATAGGATTCAAAAGCACGCATCAGATCCTCTATTGTACTATCGCCGGTCGTTATCTTTCCGTCCACGGGATGTAAGAGTTCATCCATTCTATCCCATACGGAAATGTCCCCACTGGCAGCCGATTCAGGAAAAACTTCTTTCAGTAATACCGATTTGAGCTCCAATTGTAACCGCTGCTCATCAAAAAATCCTTTTACAAAATCATTAGCTGGCTTAAACAATAACTCTTCTGGTGTTCCTATCTGCTTAATCTCCCCTTTGTCCATTAAACAAATTCTGTCTCCCATTTCAAATGCCTCCTGCACATCGTGGGTAACCATCACAATCGTTTTTTTTACGAGTTCGTCCAGTATTTTGAATTCCTTCCTGATGCTGATCCGCGTTAAATTATCTAATGCACCAAAGGGCTCGTCCATGAGTAAAAGTGGTGGATTTACCATCAGTGACCGGGCTAATCCAACCCGCTGCTGCTGTCCACCACTCAATGCAGCAGGATATTTTCCAGCCAGGTCAGGATCCAGATTCAGCTTCTGATATAATTCATCTGCACGCTTTCTGATCTCCTGGTCTGACCATTTCAGTAAGCGTGGAACGATAGCAATATTCTCCGCTACGGTATAATGCGGGAACAGACCATGGTTTTGTAAAACGTAACCTATGCCACGTCTTAAAACCTCCGGTTGCTGGGTCATGATATCTGTGCCATTCACAAATACAGTTCCCGAATCAGGCGCTATCAGCCTGTTGATCATACGCAGTGTAGTAGTTTTACCGCAGCCACTGGTTCCAAGTAAAACCAGGTTCTCCCCTTCTTTTACCTCAAAGCTGATATTGTTAACAGCTGTAGCTGTTCCAAAATGCCTGACCAGGTTTTGTGCTTTAATCATTTATACGAGCGACATAAATAGGTTATTTAACGATTCCGCATAAAGCGGATGAGCGAATGTAGCAAATCTTACTTCTTCATAGGTTATATTTCCCATCATCGCCATCTGTAAAACGGTCATAATTTCTCCGCCTTGTTCGCCAATAACGGTAGCACCGAGAATCTGTTTTGTTTTTTTATCCACAACTGCCTTCATAAAACCTCTGGTCTCAGCTGTTTCAATAGCTCTTGCAACGTTTTTCATCGGAATCTTGGCCACCAGATAGTCTAAGCCCTGTTCTTTAGCCTCATCTTCTGTGATACCCACCCTGCCCAATTGCGGATCTGTAAACATACAATAAGGCACCATCCTGTTGACAGTACTCATTTTTGCATTTTCAAGCAGGTTTTTAGTGACGATTACATAGTCATTATAAGATATTTGGGTAAATGCAGGTCCTCCTTTTACGTCCCCCAAAGCATATACATTTTTAGCTTTTGTTTCCAGAAACTCATTCACTTTCACATGCCCGTGATCATCACATTCCACCGCAGTATTCTCCAGTCCCAATGCTTCCGTTTGTGGTTTCCTGCCTGATGCGAGTAAAACATGTGTACAGGTATAGTGACTTTCTTTCCCCTGCAGTTTCACGGTCACGCTGATCTTACCGTTGCTACTGTTGCTAAATTTCGTTACCTCTGCCTCTGTAAGAATCGCTATACCATCTTCTTTAAAGATTTCAGACATCACTTCACATACATCATCATCTTCCTTAGGCATCAGCCTGCGGGATTTCTCCAGGAGCGTGACTTTTGAGCCAAAGCGTCTGAACATCTGTCCAAATTCAAGGCCTATATATCCGCCTCCTACAATCAGCAGGTGTTCAGGGATTTCTTCCAGCTGAAGAATGGTGGTGGAGGTCAGGTATTTAATCTCATTTACCCCTTCAATCTGAGGGATAACGGGACTTGCACCGGTATTGATAAATATCTCTTTAGCAGTGTAATTCTCAAAATTGCCATCTCTGCTGTTTACGTAAACTGTGTGATCGTCTTCGAATTTAGCCTCACCATAAATAAGAGTCAGGTTATCGGTTTTCTCTACTCCTTTAATTGCGCCTTCACGAAACTGATCTACAATTGCAGATTTACGTGCCATTACTGCTTTAAAGTCGACTGTGTAAGCTGGTATATCAATTCCGAGATCACCGCTCCGCGAAGCCAGATAGGCCAAACGTGCAGAAGCAACCATCGCTTTTGTGGGGGTACAGCCATCGTTAATACAGGTACCGCCGACCATCCTTTTCTCTATCAGTGCCGTTTTTAAGCCCGACTGAGCCAGTTTTTTTGCTAGAGGCACACCGGCCTGACCGGCGCCTATCACAATCGCATCAAATTCTTTCATTTTGTTTATGGGGTAATTTCTACGCCTTTCCAAAAGGCAACATGGTCTTTGATCTCTTTGGCAGCATCTTTTGGCTCAGGATAATACCATGCCGCATCGACGTTCACCGCCCCATCAACTTCCAGGGTATAATAAGAAGCCTCCCCTTTCCAGGGGCAGGAAGTTTGTTTGTCGGACGACTTAAAAAAGTCTTTATTAAGAGAGTTTTCAGGGAAGTAATGGTTATTTTCCACCACAACAGTAGCATCGCTTTCTGCGAGCACCTGCCCATTGTAAATTGCTTTCATAAGAGATATTTTTGGGTAAATTCTTAATGATTTATAGCAATAACAAATAAGAAAGGAAAATGGCTGATATTTTTTATTTCTTCATCAGCTTTCAATTATCCAATCTGATCGAGCGGCTTTCTGTTACCGGATAAACCAGTCTTAAATTTACTCGGCGAAATGCCCGTAACGGATTTAAACTGGGTAGAGAGATGGGCACTACTGCTATAGCCCATTTGATGTGCAATCTCATTCAGGTTTAACTCTCCGTATTCCAGCAGCTCCTTCACCTTTTCAATTTTCTGACAGATGATATATTTTTCGATCGTGACACCTTCCACATCAGAAAAAAGCCTGCTCAAATAGGCGTATTCTTTGTTCAGCTGATCGGCGATAACAGTGGTCATACTCTGCTTCATACTATTCAAATCTGAATAGTGGACAAGATGAATCACGGCGGTTTTCACCTGCTCCACGAGCTGGTCTTTATCTTTATCCATCAGCTCAAATCCCAGCAGCCGGAAAGCAGCGGCAATGTCCTGTTTCTGGCCTTCATCTGGTGCAGGCAACACGTCAACTTTACCCAGAGAGACAGCGCCGACAGTAAATCCCAGACCGTCCAGCTGCTGTTTTACAATCAGTATGCAGCGGTCGCACACCATATTTTTAACATATAAAACCATTATATTTTTTCTGCTTTGAAACCTGCCTTAGTCAGGGCATCAACAATCTGCTGACTCAGATTTGGCGCATCACCATTTGCTGTCAATACCTTATCCGCGCCTGATGTATCTACTTCCCAGCTTTTCAAGTCGCTCAGCGCGTTTAAACCAGGCGTTACAGTGGCAATACATCCGCCACATTTGATATTCGTTTTAAATTTTAAAGTACCCATATCTGTTTTTAAAAAATTATACTATTTTACTTCTTAGCTTACAATGATTTCAGTTTTAAACGAAGGCTGTTACTTACTACCGATACAGAACTCAATGCCATCGCTCCCCCGGCAATCATTGGATTGAGCAGGAAACCGTTAAAGGGATACAAAATTCCTGCCGCCAAAGGGATGCCGATCAAGTTATAAATAAAAGCCCAGAATAAGTTTTGCCTGATGGTGCGTACCGTTGCCCTGGATAATTCCAGCGCTTTGGCAACTTGTCTCAGGTCAGATGACAGGAGTGTAACCGCAGCCACATCAATTGCGATGTCAGATCCTTTCCCCATTGCAACCGACAGGTCTGAAGTTGCCAAAGCCTGGCTATCATTGATGCCATCACCAATCATGGCCACTACTTTTTTCTGCTGCTGCAGCGCTTTGATAAACGCCGCTTTTTCAGTTGGCAACAGGTCTGCATGATAGTTTGAAATGCCTACCTCTGCTGCGATTGCTGCGGCAGTAAAGGCATTGTCTCCTGTCAGCATATACACTTCAATTCCCTGTTGCTGCAGCTCCTTCACGGCCAACGCAGATCCCTCTTTAACCGGGTCGGCCACAGCAATAATTGCCAGCACACGTACATCATCTGCAAAGTAAATCACTGTTTTCGCTGCTGCATAAAATGCCTCTTCCTGAGCGCGTAAAGAAGCGGAAACAGCTGTTTTTTCTTCAGTGATCAGCCTCAGATTTCCGACCAAGAATTTTCTTTTACCGAGAAAACACTTAACACCCAATCCGGTAATGCTCTCAAATTCTGATACTTTTACAGATTTACTCACCAAAGGCTTTATGTAGTCAATTATCGCAGCAGACAATGGATGTGTGGACGATTGCTCCATTGCTACAAGTATAGCGGCTAGTTCATCCTGTTCATTTTCGATCCCCGGCAACCATACAAAATTGGTCACAACAGGTGCTCCGGTGGTAATGGTACCAGTTTTATCCAGCACCACCGCATTCACTTTATATCCAGTTTCCAATGCCACGGCATCCTTGATTAAAATCCCATTTTCCGCACCCTTTCCTATCCCAACCATAATGGCTGTCGGTGTAGCTAAACCCAAAGCACAGGGACAGGCAATCACCAGTACTGTAACCATGGCAAGCAAACCCTGACTAAGTTTGTATTCCCCACCAAATAACAACCATGCTCCTAATGTACATATGGCAATAAACAGCACTACCGGAACGAATATCCCGGCGACTTTATCCACGAGCTTTTGTACCGGGGCCTTCGATCCCTGAGCCTCCTGTACCTGAGCAATCATCCTGGCAAGCAGGGTCTCCTGTCCCACTTTTTGTGCCCTGAAACGGAAGCTGCCCTGCTGATTAATCGTTCCGGAAAATACCTGATCGCCCGTAATTTTTGATACCGGTACAGCTTCTCCACTGATCATGCTTTCATTCACATAGGAACTCCCCTCTTCCACCAATCCATCCACAGCAATTTTTTCTCCGGCACGGACAAGCAGCAAATCTCCAACCTGCACAGCCGATATGGAGATTTCTTCTTCACCAGCTTTACCAATTATCCAAACAGTTTTTGGTTGCAGTCCGATCAGCTTTCGGATAGCTGAGGAAGTATTTGACTTTGCATTTTCTTCCAGCAATTTCCCCAGCATAACGAAAACAATTACTACAGCTGCAGCTTCATAATATACATGAGGATGAATGCCTTTAGCATGCCAGAACTCCGGATAAAAGGTATTGAAAAGACTAAATACAAATGCAATCCCTGTACTTAAAGCAATCAGGCTATCCATGTTAGCACGACTATGTCTGGCTTGTTTAAAAGCATTCACAAAGAAGTTCCTGCCAAAAAAAAACAGTACAGGGGTGGTCAATGCAAGCATGATATAGTTCGCATAGGGCAGATTCATCATAAACATGCCAATCACTACAACAGGCAAGGTGAGTGCCGATGCACCTATAGTTCTTAACTTTAAATGATTGAAATTGTTCAGCTGGATCTCTTCCTGCTGTGCTTTACCCGATACCTGATCCAGCAATACATCGTAACCTACATCCTGTAATGCTTTCTTAAATTGAATTGGCTGAACTAAAGCTGACTGATAAGCGACTTTCACTTGCTGGGTAGCGTAATTCACCTCTGCACTAACAACTCCTTCCTGAGCGCTTAAAACAGACTGCACGCTGGCAGCACAGCCTGCACAGGTCATGCCCAACACCGGGATAGATAAAGTTTGTATGGAATTCGCCATGATAAATGATTTAGATACAAAGATAAGCTCTGCAGCCCCTAATGATTTACATGATTATGTTATAAAATTCTATAATTCTGCAAAAATCGTTTCCTGGCGTTCTGTCCCATTTTGCCGGGTTGCCAACATAAAAGGGTAAGGATTGAAACATTTTACACTGAAAAATGGTTACAGCAGCATGGAAGTATTCAACATAAAAATAGGATATGGAGCGAATGAGGTGACACTTACCATTCTGCCGACAGACAAAGGTTATTTTAAAGTAATTTATTATGGAGGGGTACTTGGCGCCGTCAGACTGGAAAGCGATCATGAGACCTGGGAAAAGGTTCCTGATGAAGAAGTGGAAGCGGGTGATCTGCCATTGTATCATCATAACCTGAAAGCAGACAGACTGGATGTCGTTTTAGACGAGATTACGGTACAGCGGATAGGTGAAGAAATCAAGAGCAACGGGAAGCATTAAAAAGCCCCTTTTCCAACAGGAGAAAGGGGCTCACGAACACACCAATTTATAATAAATTTTACTGATGAGGCACTATTACCGATGGAAAATAGAAGCCGTCATAAGAAACTGTTCTTTTGATTTCAGCAGTGGCAGGATCATAAAAATACAGGTTGTTGGCCTTGTAATTGTCGCCATAACCTGATTGTACCGTAGTAACCAGTAACAGGTTCAGTCCTGCATGATAACTGATACCCGCACCATAAAATATCTTCCCTGTCGGCAGTGTTGCAAATGGAGCCTGCAATGAGGCTGCATTACCTGGAATGTATTTGTAAATCATTGTTCCTCCACCAAAAGATCCGCTCCTGGCAAAATATACAGCATTTTCTTTTGTGGATGCTGATATAGATCCCGGGTGCCATGCACCCCAGGAACCGAAAATAGTGAATGGCACTGTCGTCGTCTCCACATCTAGTGTTACAGGTGAAATCTTAAAGATCTTCGTTGTTCCTGCAGCCCAGACAGCACCATCTGTTGTACGTGTAAATCCAACAGACGCCCCGGCTATCTTTTTAACCACAGTCAGGTCTGATGCATTGAGGATGACTATACCGTCAGTCTGAGACAAAGCAAAGATATAATTGCCCTGTCTGATTAAATCTCCTACCTGTCCATTCAGACCAGTGATTTTTGTACCAACTGCCATAGTAGTCAGGTCCAGCGGATACAAACCTGTATTAGCACTCAGCAAGCCTTTGCTGGCATCAATGCCGACGAAGGACAACCAATAACTGCCAGCCGTTGCCGGGATCCTGGATTGTTCTTTCATGGAGTATTGATCTGTCACCACAACAGGTCCGCCCGCTTTCACTACCAGAAAAAGTTTTTTATTGAAAATTACGCCCGACTGTAAGGTAGTAGCTACGCCACCCAGATCTTTTCCCGGATTTTCTTTCGTAAATACACTGTCTTCCATGGCGTGAGTATTGTAACGGTAAAAACTAACTGTTCCTGATCCATGACCAAACCAGCCTTCATTTACAATATAAAAACCATTTTCATATTTGGCCCAAACATGTACCTGATAGTTCAGATTTACTTCTCCACCTTTTGTTACAGTCCGAAGTCTGATTTTATAATCACCAGCAACTACCGGCTTAAAAGTGAATACTGAATCGGCCCCCATTTTAGTTCCATTCACCGTCCAGCTGTAACCTGCATCAGTTACATTTCCCAATTTGGGATGAAAGAGCAGCGAAGTACCAACTGTCGTGGAATCATTACCATTGTTTTCCTGCCCGGCTGCCAGTACTGGTGTTGGAAAGGAGTTATGCTGCTCATCTTTTTCACAAGAAGTGATGGAAATCATGAGTAAGCCACTAAATAAATAGGGCATTAATTTTTTATAGTTCATTTTTGTGCTATTGTAAATTGTTATTTTGTTGCTGTTGTTTCTTTGATGCTCAAATCTGCCGCCCCTCTTATCTCAGTGGAGATTTCACCCATTAATGTATTTCCCTTCTCATTCTGGCCGGTATAAACTTTCACAAAATCAATTGTCTTTAAATCCACCTGCTTCCCGTTGGCATCCACTGCATGTGAAATATCAAAGGAGTTATAACCATTTGTGGCAAAATCGTCACCTGTAGAATAACTGTCGGAATAACCCCAGGAAAACGGATTATTGACATAGATTCCATTTGTTGTTACCCCCCAGGTAGAACTGAGCAAAGTGCCTTTAAAAGTCAGGCTTTCCTGATTTGCAGTAAAAAGCGGATAATAGTTGTGGTTATGGTAACTGTTCACCTCCACAGCACCAGTCTTTCCCTGGTTGTCTGTCCAGGTTACATTCGCTGTACTTTTTGGATTGGTATAGGTGATTTCATATTTTTTTATTGTACGGGCAGCGGTATACTCGCTGCCAGCCAGCTCATACCATACATCATCTGCTTTTCCATTACCATTTACATCCTGGCTCACCATTACAATTCCGGGCTCGGCCCAGTTGTTGGCACCGCCGATGGGATTACCATAAATAGCGAGGTCCTTACCGGTATTGTTCACCACCGAATGGTCGAAGCCAAAAATGATGTAACCGCCATAACCTCCCAGAGAGACCAGGCCTGCACTTTTCACATCGCCTATAATTTTCTGTGCACCTTCCGGGCTTCCCAGACTCTCATTGATAAACTGTCCCGGTGCAGGAAGGTATTCGTAGACCTTGCTAATGAACCTGTTGCTCGTCGGCGTTGTTGGTACCACCGGCACTACAGGTACTACAACAGGAGGTTCTGTTTCCACCACATCTTCTTCTTTTTTACAGCCTGCTATCAGACCCGCGACAAATAGCGCGTATACTAAACAGCTTTTCAAACTAATTGGTACTCTTTTAATCATATCATTTTAAAATATTGGTTCATTAATAAACAAAAGCAAAATGCGCAGGTATATCACCTGTGGTCAGGCTATACTTTTTGTTGCCCGCCGCATCAAAACAATACAGCGTCCCGGGTGAAACATAATCCTTCGCATCAGTCACAAATACATCTTTGGTATAAGGATTCACCGCTATCCCATAGGGAATCATGATCTTCCCGTCTGTACCATCGGTAATGAATTTCTTTTCGGTCACTACTTCATTTTTCACATCTAATACGCCATAGGTAATCTTATTTTCCCCGGTGACATAGCTGAACTCCGTACTGTAGAAATAAGCGTTATCACCATCAATAGCCAGATTACTTACCCCCAGGTCAAAGGTTTTTTTTACCTGGTCAGTCTTCGTATCAATGACAAATAACTTTGCAGGAATATCATAATAATCACCCCGGGAGGTAACATATAAATCTCCATAACGATCTGCTTTAACACGGTGCAGGTTCACGGCCACGTCGATTTTTTTAATCACCTGGAAGCTATTCAGATCAAGAACCGCTACTGTTCGTTCGTAATTCTTCGGACTGTAGCCACCTGAATTGGCGACATATAACTTATCACCTACGATGGCCATTTCTTCTGGCTGGCGACCAACCTCTGTTCTTTTTTCTTCCCGTAAAGTAGCCGTATCAATTTGAGCAACAATTCCCTGGGGTGCAGCAGGATCTCCAACTTGTCCCAAATAGGCACTTACGTAGGCTTTTCCTTTGTGAAAAGTGATATAGCGACAGTTCAGTATATCAATTTGCGTGATTCTCTTGCCGGTCTTTACATCCATCACTTCTATTTTATTAGAAATATTGACCACTACATAGAGTTTATTGCCATAGACAGCAATATCATTGGCCACATCTCCCAAACCTTTTACCACCTCAGGGTTAACTTCATTATAGATGTTCCTGCGGTAAATGCCGGTACTGAAATCCATATAATCCAGTGAAGCCTTATTCATATTCATATTCCCTTCATTCACCAGGTAAAAACCTTTGGCAATGCTGGCAGAATCCGGCTTGATTACTTCAGTTTCTTCCTTAATGGGTGAAGGCTCTTTTCTGCAGGCCAGTAAAGCTGTGCTTAATAGTATGAGCAGAGAAAGACGATGGATTTTAATAGATACAGACATATCAGTAGGTATAAGAAAAGGTAAAACGATAAGAACGCCCCGGCATCGGGAAGTTTCTGATGACATCATAATATTGGTTCAGCAGGTTGTTGACTTCAGACGTGATCCTAAACTGATGTCGTTTAACGGTATGCTGATAATGAAATGCAATATCATGAGTATACCATGCGGGCACATAATTCGCAGGGATATTTGCATTCTGATCATAACGCTCTCCAACATACATATAAGAATAATTCATACCAAAATCTTTCCAGTCGGCCGCTGCAATGAGGGATCCGCTATGGATTGGTATATAGTTGACCTGATTACGGTAATTCAGCTCCCTGCTGGTCATATTCAATGCCTGCTGCCAGGTGTAGGTCAGGCCCGCATGTAAATTCACTGCAGTCGCAATTTGCCATTCCGACTGTACATTAACATCCAGTCCTCTAATCTCTACTTTACCCAGGTTTTGCATGCTCCACCTGAACAGACTCGCTCCGGGTACAGCAATAATTTTATCTTTTACCTTATTGTAGTAAACATCGGCCTGCAAAGAAATCTGACTTAGCGCTTGCCCCTCAAAAGCGCGGAGATAAGTCGCACCGAGGTCAACCTGTTTCGTATATTCTGGCTTTAGAAAAGTATTACCCACAGCGGTATAATACAGATCATTGAAGGTAGGCATCCTGAAAATGCTTTTATAGAAACTGCGCAGCCTAAATTCCCTGACACTAAAAGGCTGCCAGGAAACCATCACAGTCGGCGTGAGTTCATTCTTATTCCCTGCTGAAAAATACTGCTCTACCCTGTCATTCACATAAGTGCCCAGCAAATTGGCCTGCACATCTAAACGTGCGAAATGAAACTGTGTGGCCACAGCACCCAGTAAGGTATTCCTTGTAGGGTATCCAAACCGGTACAGGTTTGCATCTAAAGTATTCCGCTGGTAATCTCCCGACAAAACTACATCCCAAAAGCCGTTGATCTGATAACGGTTCACCACTGAAAAATATAATTCCTGCTGTTTATAGATATTATTTAATAAACCCTCATCCGTTACAAAATCAGGATCAAGGAACCTTGCATAATCATTTGCATATTTGAAGGAAGCCATCAGGTTATACCTGCCGGATTCTTTTTTATAGGCCGACTGAAAGAAAAAATTCCTGTTCCATAAACGCTGACTGAAATCAGATACATTATTCACTATTGCACCAGGCAGGCCCTGTTCATCTTTATAATAGTAAAATTTAGCCGACCAGCTGCTGCTGTCCGGCAGGCTGCCATTTAATCCAGCCTCAATGCGCATCGTTTCTATACCTGCATTTTTACGGACATAAGTAGAATCATAAACGCCATTGGTATATGCGAATTTGTACTTCCCGTCAGAATTTTTGTACTCCGTACTTAAACTGGCAGAAACATGTTCGCTGATTTTAGTCTGCCATAACAGCGAGGGATTAAACAAGGCAAAAGAGCCGGTTTTAACCGTTGCCCGTAAATGATGGTATTCTCCCGCAGCAAACTCAGGCTGCTTTGTATTCAGGTAAAGTGAACTTCCCGAAGCAAAACCTTTCGCTGGCTGGAAGATGGTGCTCTTCTGGCCGTTATAAAGTTCTATTTCTTCAATATTGTCCAGCGAGAACTTACCCAGGTCTACCTGTCCGTTCTGCGCATTCCCCAACTGCACGCCATCATAAAACACCGCAGTATGGTTAGTGCCCATACTTCTTACATTGATGGTCTTTAATCCCCCTATTCCGCCATAATCTTTTAACTGCACCCCGGAAAAATAACGTACCGCATCCGCTACAGAAAGGCTGTTCATTCTTTCCAGCGCCGCACCTGATAAAATCTGTAGCGGAGAAGCAGAAAGCTGTCGTTTACCCAGTATGACTTTTCTGATTTTTACTTCATCCAGCTCACGCACTTTTTTCAGCGAGTCGCTCTGCGCCTCTGCACAAAAAGATATTCCCATCCCAAAACACAGGATAGTATAAAAAATAGAAGAAGAATTACAAATGCCACAAAAGGCAGATTTGTATTTTTTCATTTTGATGTAAGAATGAATCGTCAAAAAAGGCACCCATTCACAGTTTCAATCCACGAAAACTATGAAATTTATGCTGGAGGCAGGTCTTCTGACTTACTCCCGGAGATCCTGCCTTCCCCTTCTAAAAATAAAGAGTGGCTACGATTTGAATTCCGTTATGGAGCTTACAGCTGCGGGACAGTTACGGAATTACGCCGTATTCCCTTTTAATCCTGGTCAGATAAATCTGGCAGGAACCAAAAGCAGTGCAAATCTATTAAATCTGAACGAAATAAACATCAAAATTAATTAAATTGTGATAAGGTTTTAAAATCACGGAATTATGATTCCTTCAGCAACTTTCTTTTATAATCATCCAATACCATTGCTTCGGCCTCAGGCAATACGGGATAAGCCAGTTTAAGCGAAGAAAAAGTCTGCTCTATCACCTGACTGATGACCAGTCGTGCATACCATTTTTTATCCGCAGGAATAATAAACCATGGTGCATCATCTGTAGAAGTTTCATTAATTGCCTCCTCGTAGACTTCCATATACTTCGGCCATAAAGCCCGTTCAGTAATATCCGCCGAAGAGAACTTCCAGTTTTTAGCAGGGTCATTGATCCTGTCCAGGAAACGCTCCTTTTGTTTTTCCTCAGAAACATGCAGGAAGAACTTCAGTATTACCGTCCCATTCTCTGTGAGGTGTTTCTCGAAATTACGGATGCTTTCATACCTGTTTTTCCAAAAATCATCATCCACATTCTTCACCTCTTCGTATCCGGGAATCCGCTCATTGAGTATATATTCCGGATGCACCTTACACACCAGTACATTTTCATAATGCGAACGGTTATGAATCCCTATCCGCCCCCGCTGTGGCAAAGCAAGGTAATGGCGCCATAAAAAATCATGCTCATATTCTTTTTCAGTGGGGGTCTTAAAAGTAAAGACCTGACAGCCCTGAGGGTTTAATCCAGACATCACATGTGATATGGCACTATCTTTTCCTGCCGCATCCATCGCCTGAAAGATTATCAGGACCGACCGGGATTGCCCTGCATATAAAGTCTCCTGATACTCGCTCAGCTTGATTTTAATTTCCTGCAGATCTAGTTTCCCGGTCTCCTTATCTAAATCACCGTTATATGTTGTACTAAAATCTTTAAGTTTCGTTTTCTTACCCGGTACGGCTATGTATTGCGTGATTTCTTTTTTCATCTTGGTATTGGTTTTCTAATCGTTATGAAGCTATCATAACCTGATATATTTCAATTTTTCATCTTTAACCATGCGCTGGTTTCATGAATGATGATGTATTTTAGCAGATGCCTAAAATTTTAGAAATATATTTGCGTTAATTTGCAATCTACTTCTTAACACGATTTTTGTAAAAACTGTTTGACCTATATTTGATATTACCACATGTTTAAAGAAATCCATAATAAATACCTTCGTTTTTTATCCGTATTTATTTTTTGTATTGTCATCTTCTTCTGTGCACTCCAGCTGAACTTTCTCTGGCTATTCGGATACTCCCCGTCTTATCATGACATACAGACGCCTACCTTGAGAGTGGGTTCTGAGTTATACACATCAGACGGCAAACTGATAGGTCGCTATTACAAAGAAAACCGCACACCTGTAGATTTTAAGCAGATATCCCCTAGTGTGATCCATGCACTGGTGGCCACAGAAGATGCCCGCTTTTATCAGCATATGGGGATAGACTTCCGGTCAGTCCTTTCCAGTAGTATTTCTACAGCTACAGGCGATAAACGTGGCGCGAGTACCATTACGCAGCAGTTAGCAAAAAATTTATACCGCACACGCTACAACAAAGCTCAGGGAGCCATCAAATATATCCCTGTGCTGCGCACTATAGTTTTCAAGTTTAAAGAATGGATGACTGCAGTAAAACTGGAGTCTAACTATTCCAAAAATGATATCATTACCATGTATCTGAATACTGTTCCTTTCGGAAACAACACTTATGGTATAAAAACGGCTTCCAGAATTTATTTTGATAAAGAGACTGATTCACTCACGGTCCCTGAATCTGCCCTGTTGGTGGGTATGCTGAAGGGTACGACAACCTATAACCCTATCCGTTATCCGGAAAGAGCTTTGGAGAGAAGAAACGTCTCTTTATCACAAATGAACAAGTACGGTTATATCAGCAATACAGAACTGAATACCTATAAGAGCACACCCATTAAATTAAAAGAAGGCCGGGTAGATGAAGGAAGCGACGGCGATTCCTATTTAAGAGCTGCTGTATCCAAATACCTGGAAAAATGGTGTGAGAAAAATGGATATGACCTGTACGAAGACGGACTGAAAATTTATACGACCATTGATTCAAAACTGCAGAAATACGCGGAAGAAGCAGTTGCTGAACAAATGAAAATCATTCAGAAGCGTTTTTATAATGTATGGAATGGTGAAGATCCATGGCAGGATTCGGAAAAAAAGAAAGTAGACTACCCTAACCGTGCCATGCATAATCTGCCGATTTATGCCATGCTGGAGAAAAAATATGCAAATACTCCCGATTCTATCGAAGCTTATTTCAATAAAAAGAAAAAGATGAAGATTTTCTCGTGGAAAGGGGATCGCGATACTTTGTTCTCTACCATGGATTCTATCCGTTATTATGGAAAGATCATGAATACGGGGATGATGACATTGGATCCATTCAGTGGAAAAATCAAAGTATGGGTTGGCGGTGTAGACCATAAATTCTTTAAATACGACCATGTCAATCAGGCCAAACGTCAGGCAGGATCAACCTTTAAACCTTTCGCTTATCTTGCCGCATTTGAAAGCGGAATGGGTCCATGTGACACCTTTACCGATAAACCGGTAAGGATCAAATATGATGAAAATGGTAAGACCGAGTATTGGGAGCCCAGAAATGCAGATTGGAGCAATACCTACAGAGAGATGTCGCTCCGTGCAGCAATGGGTAAATCAGTCAATACGGTTACTGCTCAGGTAACGGAAAAAGTAGGTTGGGAAAACGTTGTGAAATGGGCACATGAATGTGGTATTGACAGTTACCTGAAATCTGTACCTTCCGTAAGCCTGGGTTCTAATGACGTCTCAGTTTATGAGATGGTGCGGGCTTACAGTACCTTCCTTAACAAAGGAGTAAGAACTGATCCTATCCTGGTAGAGAAAATTACCGATCAGGATGACAATGTGATTGAAGATTTCGTAGCCAAGACCAAAAGAGTATTATCAGAAGAGATCGCATGGCTGATGTTATATATGTTCAGAGGTGGTATGGAAGAACCGGGTGGTACTTCCAGAGCCCTTTGGGAATGGGACCTTTGGAAAAAGAACAACCAGATTGGTGGTAAAACAGGTACCTCATCAGACTATGTGGATGCCTGGTATATGGGCATTACAAAAGACCTGGTTACGGGTGTTTGGGTTGGTTGTGATGAGCGTACAGCGCATTTTAATAATGGTGAAACAGGTGAGGGTTCACGCACAGCCCTGCCAATATTTGCCAAGTTTATGGAGAAAGTTTACCATGATCCAAGTACGGGTTATACCTACGGACCTTTCCCTAAAGCAACAGTACCGATCACCAGGTCTATCAACTGTCCTACCCCGGTGTATGTTCAGGATACAACAAGTACTGATAGTCTTGACGTTGATTCTCTAGGCACTGAGGTTCCAACAGAAAATACAGGAACTCCGGTAGAAAAAACAGAGGAAGTACAGAAAACAGAAGAGAAAAAACCGGTCGAACAGCCCAAGCAGCTTCCACCGGTACCGCTAACCAGAAAAGAAGAACGTGAACTGAAAAAGAAACAGCGTCAGGAAGAAAAAGAAAGAAAAAAGAGAGAGAACAATAATTAATTAAAAACGGGCGGTTCAGCAGATGCTGAACCGCCCGTTTTTAATTAAAGCCTCTTTTAAAAGAAACAAGAAATTCCTATTCTAATGATTTCAATATTTTAGCCGAACTCTCATTGTTAGGATTAAGCTTCACTGCCTTTGTATAATTCTCTTTTGCTTTTGCTTTATCCCCGTAGGCCAGATAAGCTTCCCCAAGACTGTCATAAGCATTAGCACTCTCAGGATAAAGCAGGGTGTTTATCCTGAAGATGTCGACAGCCTTTTTGAATTCCTTAGTTTTTAATAAACTATAACCCTGACTATTGACATTGTCCTCCCGCAAAAGATAATGTTCAGGATTCTCCTGCTTAGCTTTTTTAAAAGCGGCCAGACCTGCTTCAAAGTGACCATCAAGAACAAATTCATAAGGTGTTTTTTCCCCAGTAGCCAGCTCAGGATTTTCATAGACAGGAGATTCATTGCCAATTAAATTAATTAGATATTTCTTCTTGTCCGAAGGGTTGACCATGAATTTTACTTTCCCTTCCCAGCTTCGCATGACATAAGTATCTGGTGCTACTTTATAGAGCTCCGCAGGCTCCTCCATATTTTTCCGAAGAAATACTTTTCCCTTTTCTGCATAAATCTTTGTTAAGCCATATTTTTCTGTACGGTAACGCCCGCTGATCTTAGCCAGATCCGCACGGTCTACAGGCATTTTTTGATAAACAGGGTAATCATATTCCGGCCATTTATAATTCAGCGCCACCGCCCTCACAATTTCCTCTAATAATGCCGGCTGATTTCCGTTAATCAGAACAACTACCCCATCACCATTACTTGTATTTCCAATCATCGTACTGGAAAAACCTTCATTCCACCCATTATGGCTAAAATATTGCGTTTGAACTCTCTTATTCAGGAATATCCCCAGCCCTTCAAAAGACTCAATAAAAGGGGTGGTCATTTGTTTCGCCATTGCCTGTGATAATACTTTATGGCTTTCACCTTTTAAGGTAAGCTGCAGATCAATTGCAAATTTTGCCAGATCTTCTGCAGTAGTCCAGAGTCCCGCAGGTGCCATTTCGGGATAAGTATGCCTTTTGCCTGTTACTTCAGTACCATCCGGTAAATACCCTGTTGCAGCTAAAGCCAATTGCGAAGTCTTGAGGGGTTGGTTGTAGGTACTGTTTTTCATGTTCAAGGGCGCGAGAACAAATTCCTGCATCAGCTCAGGATAACTTTTGCCTTCAATATCTATCAGCATCTGCTGCATGATGCAATAACCTCCACCTGCATACCGGAAGCTTCCTCCCGGTATTTTATCCACTACAATAGCCTCAGAATTTGACGGTTTTTCTCCATTAAGTACCTGGATAAGTGTTGGTACTGGTGTGCCAGCCGTATAACCAAGGAAACCACCGACTGTGATGCCACCACTATGACTCAGCAGCTGCTTCAGCGTTACTTTCTTTGTCGTCGTAAATACATTGTCAGGAAGCTTCCAGCTTTTAAGGTAATTATTAATATTTTCATCAGCATCGATTTTGCCCAGCTCAACTTCCTTTAAAGCGGCATAGGCACTTACCGGTTTACTAATTGAGGCCGCCTGAAATAAGGTGTTAACCGTTACCGGCACTTTACTCGCTCTGTCAGTTATACCATAACTTTTCAGCAGAACAATCTTCGAATCTTTGATCACCGCAATACTTAATCCAGGTACGCCATAGTGTTTCATCCTTGACGCCATTGTCCATACACTATCTCCTTTGAATCGTACCGGGGGAATCAATGAAGATTCCAGGTCATTAGCCAACACTTTAGCATCATGTGATTGTGCAAACAGGTCATGACCTGCCAGTGAAGCGAGTAGTACCAGGCTCAGGTAAATCGAAAATTTCATATTGTCCTTTTTTTATATAGACGCTAAAAAACTTCATTAGTTGCAAACATTTTTTTTAATGAACCAATTGATAAATATGTCCGGAGGCTGATGAACAATTTAATGAACTCACAGCAGATCAGGAATAACCTTTTTCTCTTTCAGCTCATCAAAAAGATCAAAAAACATTTTCTCCGTATCTATAAATTCGTGGAAGCCCATTCTTCTCGCCTTCGTTCCGTCAGAAAAGAAATCATAGTCACGGGAGAATACGAAATCCCCGAATGCCCAGGAAGAAAGCACCTGATAGTTATGCTGTTCCAAATGATATTTTCCCTGTATAGACTTCCATAAGTCTTCCTGATCTGCCATGATCGTTTGGAGTGGCATTTGTAAAGGAGGTGCCGTTTCCATCTGGAAATAAGCAGCAATTTTGGGCCACAATTCATTCCAGCGAATCAGATCACCATTAGTAATATTAAATGCCTGGTTAGCACATTGCGCATTGGTCGCCGCCCATACTGTAGCCCTGGCGAGCAGTCCCGCGTCCGTCAGATCCAGCAACTTGTCATACGCACCCAACTTTCCCGGAAATCTGAGCGGTAGTCCCATTTCTTTTGAAAGCACAGCATATATGGCAATTACCATAACGAGGTTCATAGGGTTACCCAGTGCCGTACCTCCCACTACTGATGGTCTTAATGCAGACCAGGTCCATTTTTTACCTTTCTGTGCAGTTTCCAAAAACTGTTGCTGACTAACATTGAATTCAGGCGGCATATGTCCGCCATCACTTTCCTTTGCAGGAGTTTTGAAGGGACCATAATGTGCGCCATAGACTTTATAACCCTGCATCAGGCTGATATGCTGTAGATCAATAGCTACGCTTTCAATAAATTGCACTACATTGACCAGCATATCCAGATTTGGCTGCACCAATTCAATCCAGGAAGGCCTGTCCTGATATGCAGCATAAAAGACATGCGTTACGCTGGTCAGATGTTGCAGTTTCTGCATACAATCTTCAGCATCAAGTAGATCGACATTTATATATGTGGTTTTATTGGTAGACCTACCACCACGACGGGATAAACCTACGATCTCCCATCCGCCAATTTCCTCCAGATAAGTAATTAAATTACTGCCAACTACCCCATTTGCACCTACTACCAGTGCCGTGTATCTCGTTTCCATATTTCATTCTTTATAATTGAGCTGATTTGCCTTTACAAAATTAGAGCAGATAAAAGCTACCGCAATTGTAAAAAACTATGATAATTTTGTATCCATCTATGAAAAAGCGATATAAACAGTTTCAACCAATAGTTGTATCTGATTTCGAGGCAGACAATTGGAACCATCCGTTACATAAACACAACCACTATGAACTGATCTACATTAAAGAGGGATCAGGAAAACATATCATCAATAAAGTAAATGTTGACTATCATCAGGGAAACCTGTTTTTGCTTGGCCCTGAGGAAGAACACTACTTTGAAATTAAGGAAAGAACAAGATTTATTTATCTGAAATTTACTGATCTATACCTAAATCAAACGGAACAGGTAGGTTTCAATGCAGGTGTACAACATTTAGAATATCTGATCAAAAGCCGGGAAACACATTTATCTGCATTTAAAATTAAAGGGAATGACCAAACTACAGTCAGCAATATCTTTGATGTGATTCTTTCCCTTAAAAATGATATGCTCAGAAATGAGCAACTCATCTGGACGCAGCTTTTCACGATGGCCTACCTGCTGCAACGCAACATGCCAGAAATTAACGATACGTTTCATCGCAGTAAAGACATGCAAGCGGTATTCTGTTATATTCATAAACATATCTACCATCCTGAAAAACTCAGGGCGGAGGCGATGGCCAGTCACTTTAATTTTACGAAAGACTATATAGGTCCATACTTCAAGAGGAACACCGGGTTAACACTAACAAATTACATGAATACCTACAGAATCAACCTCATCAGACAAAGAATAAACAGTGGAAACTATCGATTAAAACAGATCGCTGCTGAATTTGGACTAACGGATGAAAGTCATGTCAGTAAATTGCTAAAGCAGCATTAGACCTTAGTAGTAAGCTCCAGATTCCCCACATTGATCCATAAGCTGCCTGATCAGATAAAATATCCTGATTAACCTGTTATTTACCTTCATCACTAAATCGCCATCCAGAATACAGGATAACATCGGTATGGCTCTTTCCGTGAAAGCAATACGTACATTCCTTTCGCTTGTCCATCTTTTAATTTCTTTATTTTGTTTATCCAGCGACCTGAAATCTTCATCATTCAGTTCGATGATGAGGTCATCCGGAAAATGGCATACATTAACGATAACCTCCCTGGTAAAATAAAGCTTATCGATCTGGTATAGGTCAGCCAGATCTACATCAATCATTACTTTTTGTCCCCTCACTACATAGATACAATTCATGATCATTTCATCGGTGATGAAGTTATCCCCTGTCTCTTTTGTATTCATACGATTTATTATCTGGTTATTCTTTTGTTTTTAGTAGACAATTCCGGTAGAAATCAGGGAATAAGATTTACTGATCGCTGTACAGGAGCATTTGGACCGGAAATGGCCATATGGTTGAAGTCGGTGGCACTTGTCAGGTTTTGCCAGTTGGGATTACAGGAGCGCACCAGCCTTTCCCGCTGCATTCTAGTATAGGATCTGATTAGCTCAAGATAGTTTAATGCTTGTTTTTCTGTGTTGAATATTTTAACATACACCAATCTGGTGAGTTGCTGTTTCCTGTTAAAAAACGAAGCTGCAGCCAATTTGTATTTATCCAGCGTTCCGGATAAATCTGTACTCATACCAACATGTAAATTGGTCCTGTTGCTATCTGTTATGATGTATACAAAATTTTCCATTGTGCATAAATTAATTGTTGCTCTTTCCTGATTAGTGAGGGAGAAACCAGAGTTAAACCTTATTACTAAATTTATTAGTACAATATTACTAATTATATTAGTATAAAACAAGGCCTGCCCAATTATATTTCCCCACCTCTTTCACGCTCCTGTATTTTTTAAAAGCACATTTAAAAAAAAGCAAAAAAAAATGGCAGGAAATCCTGCCATTGATTTTAATCGCAAAGGGTCTGCAATCAATTAAAATATCCCGCTTTATTTAAGACATCATATTTAGCGTCAGTTTCACCTGATTAGAAATCGGCCGGTTCATTGTAATATGCTCAAAATCCAATCCAATGGTCAGATCTACCCAATCAGGATTACATGCACGCACCAAACGCTCCTTCTGCATCCTTGTAAATCTGCTCACCAGTTTGAAGCGGTTCAACGCCTGGGATTCGGTTTTAAATTCTTCAAAATATACCAGTCGTGTTAATTGCTGTCCGCTATCGAAAAACAAGCTTGGCATCTGCTTATAAAAATCAAGCGTCTTAATCAGGTCAGCACTCATTCCTACATGTAAACTAGTCCTGTTTCTATCTGTCACGATGTACACAAATTTTTTCATTGCTTTCAGTTTAAATTATCACCACTAATTAAATTAGTATATATATTTGCAACATGAATAAATATTACTAACTTTATTGGTACAATATTACTAACTTTTTTAGTACAAACAAACTATTTTTAAAATTTATTTTTATGTCGAATATATCCACCAATCTAAAATACCTGAGAAAGAAAAAAGGCCACACACAGCAGCAGTTCGCTGATTTAATGGGCATTAAGAGATCACTTGTTGGAGCGTATGAAGAAGACCGTGCCGAACCGAAATACGAATTACTAAAGAAAATAGCAGAACACTATGAACTGACGATGGATGAATTCATCAATGAAACCATCAATGACAAGTGGAAACCCAAGCTAAAAAGCCAGGGATCCAACCTTCGGATTCTCAGCATTTCCGTAGATCAGCACGATAACGAGAATATAGAGATGGTACCGGTGAAGGCAAGTGCAGGTTACCTGAATGGATTTTCTGATCCGGAATACATCAAAGAACTTCCTAAATTCCAGCTTCCTTTACCTGCGCTTAAACAGGGTACTTTCAGAGCATTTGAAATCGTTGGTGATTCTATGTTGCCTATTCAGCCGGGAAGTGTGATTGTTGGCGAGTATATGGATAACTGGAATGAAGTGAAAACCGGTGAGACCTATGTCATCGTCAGTAAAAACGAAGGGGTAGTATATAAACGTGCCGGTAACCGCTTTAAAGAAAATAAAGAGCTGAAGCTGGTTTCGGACAATAAAATCTATGATCCTTACCTGGTGCCGGCAGAAGACATTCTGGAAATCTGGAAAGCAAAGGCGTATATCAGTTCATCGCTCCCAGACCCTACTCCGGATCCAACCATTGAGACACTGACGAATATGATGACGCAAATGCAGAAGTCACTTTCACAGATGAATAAAAACTAATATAATTATCACTATTCCTTTTAAACCTTTTTTTTCAACAGCACTCTATACCTGCATATAACACATAAAATATGAAAAAGATATTGTTAACATTGGCACTGGCAGTAGCGGGTTTAACTGCAACATACGCACAGGATGGAACTAAAATTAAAATGACTCCTGAACAGAAGGCAGAAAAAAGTACTGTAAAACTGCAGAAGGAACTCTCTTTAACAGCAGATCAAAAGCAAAAAGTTTATGCGATTGAACTGGATAAGTTTAAAAAATCTGAAGAATGGCACAAAAAGAATAAAGATGCCAGAAAAGCGATGAAGGATCAGCATGAAACTTTTAAAAATGAAACTGATACTAAATTGAACCAGGTATTAACTGCAGATCAGCAAAAAAAATTGGATGCCATTAAGGCGGAGCACAAAGACAAAAAAGGTGATCATAAAGGACACAAGACAGCAGCTAAGGCCGCTTAATTGAATCCTGTTAAAGGTCAGACATCAAATTCATACCAACAAAAAAGGGGAGCAAAATTTGCTCCCCTTTTTTGTTGCGTTATATATTTCTATTTAACTGTATCAATTACTGCTTTGAAAGCTTCTGGATGATTCATCGCTAAGTCAGCTAAAACCTTACGGTTTAAACCAATGTTTTTAGCGGCTAATTTACCAATCAATTGAGAGTAAGAAATACCGTGTTGACGAGCTCCAGCGTTGATACGTTGGATCCATAATCCGCGGAATTCTCTTTTCTTAACCTTACGGTCACGGTATGCATATTGCAAACCTTTCTCAACCGTATTTTTAGCTACAGTGAATACTTTACTTCTTGATCCCCAATAGCCTTTGGCCATATTTAGGACTTTCTTCCGTCTTCTTCTCGAAGCTACTGCGTTTACCGAACGTGGCATAGTGTTGTTGTTTTTTGATAAGCGGTGCTGCGTATTTCAGCAAACTTACTACCGGTTACCTGGTTACGAATTTAATTATTTACCGATAGCAAGCATACGCTTAACGTTGCCCATATCAGCTGCAGAGACCATACTAGTCTGACCCAAATTACGCTTACGTTTAGTAGACATCTTTGTCAAGATGTGACTTTTGTATGCGTTTTTTCTTGCGATTTTACCTGTTCCAGTAAGCCTGAAGCGCTTTTTAGCACTGGAATTGGTTTTCATTTTTGGCATAACCTATTCTTATTTATGTAATTTATTATTTTTTTGCAACTTTTGGAGCAAGCGTTAAAAACATACGCTTACCCTCTAACTTAGGTAATAATTCTACCTTACCTATATCTTCCAAAGCCTGAGCGAATTTAAGTAAAAGGATTTCTCCCTGTTCTTTATAAACGATTGCTCTACCTTTGAAATGCACATATGCCCTAACTTTTTCTCCACTTTCAAGGAAACTCTGCGCATGTTTCAGTTTAAACTGAAAATCATGGTCATTCGTGTTAGGACCAAAACGGATTTCTTTAATTACCGTTTGCTTAGCATTTGCTTTAATCTCTTTTTGCTTCTTCTTTTGTTCGTAAACAAACTTGCTATAATCGATTATTCTACAAACCGGAGGTACTGCATTTGGAGATATCTCTACAAGATCCAGTTCCAGTTCATCAGCAAGGGCTAAAGCTTTTGCCAAAGGATAAATCCCCGGCTCAACATTATCTCCAGCTAACCTCACCTCCTGGGCGCGGATAAACTGATTAATATTATGTTCTGCTTCTTTTTTCTTAAAAGGAGGACGTGGTCCCCTGTTAAATCCTGGTCTGCCTAATGCCAAATTTGTATACTATTTAAACTGTTATTTCTTTAATTAATAATTCACTAAACGCTTCAAGTGTCATTTCTCCTAAATCTCCCTCACCATGTTTCCTTACTGAAACCCTACCTTCCAACATCTCCTTTTCACCGATAATCAGCATATATGGGATTTTCTTCATCTCTGCGTCCCTGATTTTCCTTCCTATTTTCTCATCCCGAAAGTCAATCAAACCGCGAATATCGGAATTATTTAGTTCATCTGAAACTTTTTTAGCATAATCTTCATATTTTTCTGAGATCGGCAGAATAATAAATTGTTCCGGCGAAAGCCATAATGGAAAATTACCAGCACAATGCTCAATCAAAACTGCAACAAAACGCTCCAGAGAGCCGAATGGTGCACGGTGGATCATTACCGGACGGTGTTTTAAATTATCACTGCCTGTATATTCCAGCTCAAATCTTTCCGGTAAATTATAATCAACCTGAATGGTACCCAGCTGCCATTTTCTGCCTAATGCATCTTTCACCATGAAATCTAACTTCGGTCCATAAAATGCGGCTTCGCCCAGTTCTACGACTGTCGGCAATCCTTTCTCAGCTGATGCTTCAATAATTGCATCCTCAGCCAGTTTCCAGTTTTCATCAGTACCGATATATTTGGCCTTGTTTTCAGGATCTCTAAGCGAAATCTGTGCAGTGTAATCAGTAAATCCTAATGATTTGAACACATACAATACAAGGTCAATCACCTTCTTGAATTCTTCTTTTACCTGGTCCGGGCGACAAAACAAATGTGCATCATCCTGAGTAAAACCTCTTACCCTGGTTAATCCGTGCAGTTCCCCGCTTTGCTCATAACGGTAAACCGTGCCGAATTCTGCAAAACGCAATGGAAGATCTTTATAAGAACGTGGTTTAACTTTGTAAATCTCGCAGTGATGCGGGCAGTTCATCGGTTTTAACAAGAACTCCTCCCCTTCCTGCGGGGTTTTTATCGACTGAAAAGAGTCTTTACCATATTTCTCCCAGTGCCCGGAAGTAATATATAAATTCTTGTGGCCGATATGCGGTGTAATGACCTGCTCATAGCCAGCTTTTGACTGTGCTTTGGTCAGGAAGTTCACCAAACGTTCACGTAAAGCAGTTCCTTTAGGCAACCATAATGGCAAGCCCATGCCTACTTTCTCTGAGAAAGCAAATAACTCCAGTTCTTTACCTAATTTCCTGTGGTCGCGTTTTTTAGCTTCCTCAATCATTAAAAGATACTCAGTCAGCTCACTTGCTTTAGGGAAAGTAACCCCGTAAATACGTGTGAGCTGTTTTTTAGTCTCATCACCTCTCCAATAAGCACCTGCAACATTCATTAATTTAACCGCTTTTACAAATCCGGTATTCGGGATATGCGGACCGCGACATAAATCAGTGAATTGTCCCTGTGAATAGAACGTAATTTTTCCGTCTTCCAGACCATCAATCAGGTCCAGTTTATATTCGTCGCCTTTTTCAGTAAAATAGGCTACCGCGTCTGATTTAGAAACGCTCTCTCTGACAAAAACTTCTTTCTGTTTAGCCAGCTCAATGATTTTAGTTTCGATCGCCTTAAAATCATCCGAAGAAAACTCACGGTCGCCGAAATCCACATCATAATAGAAACCGGTTTCAATAGCTGGACCTATACCGAATTTAGTACCCGGGTATAAAGCTTCCAGTGCTTCTGCCATAATATGCGCAGAAGAATGCCAGAATGTAGCTTTACCAGCCTGGTCGTTCCATGTCAGTAATTTAACAGCAGCATCTGTTTCAATGGGACGGCTTGAATCCCAAACTTCGCCGTTAACTTCGGCAGCCAGTACGTTACGCGCTAAGCCTTCAGAAATTGATAAGGCAATTTGATGTGCAGTAGTCCCATTTTCATAAGGACGTACAGAGCCATCAGGAAGTGTAATGTTAATCATCTACAACTATGATTTATATGTGAATTTAAAATAATTTGTACTCCAATCAATACAACGTGATTTTTGGAATTACAAAGGTAAGTTTTTAAGATGCATTATCAGGAAGAAATTTTAAAATGGGGACAAGAGTCACCATCTTATTTGATCCAGCTGCAAAGTTAATCTTGTGCGAGCATCGTCTGAAAATACTCACTTTTCGACGCTGCCGTCCTGTCTTCTGAAGCGAAAAACAGCCACAGGTGCACTGGATGCTTAATATCGGCATATTTCAGCTGCAAGTTCAACTCCAGATCTGCTCTTCTGCCCTGTTCATAGTAAATATCGACATTATAATCCTTTTTTATCTTATACATCACTGCCACCATCGCATAATCTGCTCCACGCTGCATCGCATGCTGATCTGACCAGTGTTCTTCATCGTCATTCCAGGTCAGCCGCAAACTTTTATCCGGCCCGGAAATCAGCTTCGCACCTGTTGTCCTGAATAAAGTACCCATACTCAATACCAATTTTGATAAGTCGGGCTTTACTTGCATACCATCAATTCCAAAAACATGCTTCAGATTCCAGCTGATAGCCCTTTCCATCTGAGTACCTGGTTCTTTTTTATCATAAAAACCAATTTCTATCAGCTCTCTGAATTCTGACAGCAAGGTGGATATGCTACCAAATTTATTTCTGTTTAATACCTGATCGTCTGAAGCCTTTTTCTTACTTTTTTTAGGTAAGGAGCGGAGAATCGCCATTGCCTTCCGTATGACACCTATCACCGGACCTACTTTTCCTGAAACTGCGCCCAGGAGACCTTTATTTAATATTCCCATTTTTAATAAATTTTATAGGTTTACAATTAATTGATTTTTACACGAGGCATATCGATCCATTCCAGTCCATCCTGACCTGAATAGATACCCGGAACCAGATAAGCTTCAAGAATGCCCACCGGATTAAAGGTCTTACTGTTAAACAGTGTTTCAGTGCTACCTCGCTGCGTAATATATCGCAGACCTAAGGTTAAGAGGTAAAGACAGCCTTCAGGCACATTGAAAGTAAATACTGTTTCTTCAGTTTCAGGCTGATGCTTTAATACAACCATTGATCTCCGCTCTGGATATTGAAGCCGGTAACCTTCCTGAGGTCTCATTATACCCAGACTGAAACAGAGCTCACATCTGTTCGCTCCTGCCGGAAATTTTAATTGTAAAGGCAACTGTATCCTGGGAATAGTGACCTTCAACTGGCCAGATACCCATTGAGTCTGAACATCAAAACCAATCTGTTTACCTAAAGCCGATGCAGGGTTAAATTCAAAACCAGCTAATTTTTTAAAGCTGTATTCATCATAAGACAGCTTTTGCGTCTTTACATCCCGGCACTGTGTGACAATGGTATTCAGCAATCCATTCAATTGGTTAACAATCTTGCCCTCATACCAACCGTTGATACTTTTCTGAAAGCACTCCCTGATGTTTGATCCCAAAGCACTGGCAATCGAAAAGCTGGAAGCAAATTCCATTGTCACTTCAGACATGTTAGTGTTACCCTTTCCAGGTCTGGACTGTATTATTTGTTGATCGCCGTCTTTTCTATAAGTAACGGGTCCGACAGGCCCCGTCACAAATCCATTTTTGATTTTTCCCATTTTTTATATGATTTAATTTCTTTAAAGATAAGCACTGAAAGGACTTTTGTCAATAGCTGGCTCTAAAATAGTTCAATAGCTGGTCGAACGTTGTGCGGATGTCCTACATATCCAAAGCAGAACGGATCCTGACCGGAAGTAAGAAAAAAGCAGGTTTTATTGAAAAAACGTGCTTTTACCGTGCTTCCACCTTGCTTCCAACCTGGTTCCTTGCCGACCAAAATACGAGCTACATTCCATCAATGCCGCAGGCAAAACCGAGCCCATCCCAAGGATGAATCTAACCTGACTAGTGTTCACCCTCAGTTAATTTATATTCAAAGCAGCTGATCGCTAAATTTTTTCATGCCCGAATTTAAACCTTACAGCATATCCAAAACTTAACCATATATTAACATTCGTAAGCTATGTTTGTATATATTTCCTAAAAATACGGCACTATGCAGCGTGATTTTTTTCCTCTAAACAGCCATTTTCATAAATTTACAGCGCTGATTCTGCTGTTAGTTATCTTACAATCCTGCAAAAAAAACAGCGCTAAACCAGATTATCCGGCAGGAACTAACGAAAACATAAACACCTGGATTTTAGATAGTCTGCAACGTTATTATTACTGGAATGAAAGCCTGCCCGGCGAACCAGATCTTACGCCTGATCCTAAATCATTTTTGAATGCAATACGCAATACTGCCGACCGCTTTTCTTATCTTATACTTCCCTCAGACCCCTCAACAGGAACAGTATCTACCAGAAGCAAGTATGGTTTTGATTATACCACCTTCACAGAAGAGTCCAGTGGAAATATTATCGGCGTTATTAAACAGGTTTTAAACGATTCGCCGGCATCCAGAGCCGGATTAAAACGAGGAGACTACATTTATCAGATCAACGGAAAACAGCTAAATTCTGCGAATGCAGCAGCACTACAACAAGACGTCATCAGTGCCAATAAAGTGCTGCTCGGAATGGATGCCGGCCCTGTTGAAATTAATGCTGGAGCTACTTTTGAACAACCCTCCATCAGTCAGATCCTGCAAACCGGAAATGTTAAAACAGGTTATTTATATATCAACGACTTTAACACCGGACTGGCCAGCTCATTAAATAATACATTCAGCAATTTCAAAAATGCAGGAGTAACAGAGTTAATTCTTGATCTGCGTTATAATTCTGGCGGTCAGGTAGCGGAAGCCGCCGGACTGTGTACGATGATCGCACCGGGGATTACTTATGGTACTCCTTTCATCACCTACAAAGGAAATAAAAACGGCGGAGCAAAAACTGAATCTATCGGAACCGCATCAACGTTCGACCGCAGCCTGAATTTTAACACCCTGCTACAGAGCAATCTTGGCTTGAGAAGAATTTTTATTTTAGGAACAGGTGCCACGGCATCGGCAGCGGAAATCATGATCAATAATTTAAAGCCCTACATGCAGGTTGTACTGGTAGGAGAAAAAACCCGGGGCAAAGATGAAGCTTCTTTTACTGTAGCTGATATGCGAAATCCAAAGCAGGTGGAATGGGAACTACATCCTATTGTGTATAAGCTATTCAATGCTGCTGGCAGCGGCAACTACAGCTCAGGCATCGCACCAGACATTGCAGTGAACGAGTTATCATCACTTCCACTGCTCGCCTTAGGTGATACCGGCGATCCGCTGGTTCAGGCCGCGATTAATAGTATAACGGGCAGCAGCAATACTGCATCGGTAAATTCAAAACTCAGAACAAGTAATTTAAAAGCAGGAAAAGTGCTTACAGACACCAGAATGCTTGATGCAGCCAACAGCCTGGTCTTTACCCATCGTTAATATTTATAATTTTTGTAAACTTAACATTGAGTTAAACTTACAACCCTAACTTGCCGTTGTTTAAAACCATTGCCTATATGGAACACTTGTACGATTATACAGTTGAACGACTTCTTATTGCAGTACAAATTGGCAATATTGATGCCTTTAACGAGGTTTATTGCAGGTACCGAAAAAAGGTTCAGGGTTATGCTTATCGTTTTGTACGCTGTACGGAAGAGGCAGAAGAGCTTACTCAAGATGTATTTGTTCGTCTTTGGGAAAACAGAGAGAAAATTGATCCTTCACAAAATTTCGATGCTTATCTGTTTACCATTATCCGCAATATCTTTTTAGGTGCATTGAGGAGAAAGGCAAAAATGAATGTATTCAGAAATGAGATGCTGGAAGATGAGCCGATGATGAATTCCATTGAAAACTATATGGATTTTAAAGATTGTCAGCAATTGGCCAACCAGGCTATTGAGACCTTACCTCCGCAGGCAAAAATGGCTTATATGCTGAGTCGCAATGAAGGATTTTCTCATGAAAATATTTCTTCGCAAATGGGCATCACTAAGAATACGGTGAACAACCATATCAAAAAATCGCTTGGGCATATTCGTAAACATTTTAACAGCTACTCACCGGAAACTATAATCTCTTCCATTTTATGGATCCTGCTTTTGCAGTAATCTAATACCTTAAATCTAATACCTTAAATCTAAAATGATATATTGAATTGCCCGAAAGGGCAATTTCTATTTTAGGCTATTCTTATTTTTTGCACTAAAATATCAAAAATAACAAACTGACTTACGGCTACTTAAATAAATCTCAAAATAAATTTCAATTGTGACTAGCTGTTGTCTCTTTGCCGTGCATATATAGTTATAGAAAGCGGAATACAGGAAAGATTTAATATTAAAAGGTTGGAAAAATACGAGGACATAAAAAGATTATTTAAGCTATATCTGCAGGGCGGTACAAACCCACAGCAGGAGAAAATATTATTCAGTTATCTGAAGAACAATAAAAAAAACGATCAGGATTTTACCGATCTGATGTCACAGGCATGGGAAGAACAACCAGCATCACGTGATGAATCATCTGCAGCTGCAGAAAGATTAAATCAGATCTGGAATAAAGTAGAACAAAAGAAACAAAGGAAAGATCATCGGTTCCTGTTATTAAAATATGCAGCATCGGTTATACTTTTTGCATCGGCCGGTTTAGGCTGGTATAGTTATCAAAAACAGAAAACAGAAGCTGTGATAGCATGGGTGAGTAAAACTACCGGTGCTGGTGAAAAAGTTAAAATGATCCTGCCAGACAGTTCAATCGTTTACCTGGGCAGTAAAAGTAAATTAAGCTGGCCGGCGCGTTTTATCAAAGGCAGTCTGCGTAATGTACGCCTGGAAGGTGAAGCGTTCTTTGAAGTGAAGCATGATGTGAGCAGCCCCTTTATTGTATATGCTGCACATTTAAAGACGCAGGTATTAGGTACTTCATTTAATATCTATGCCTATCCTGACGATCAGGCTTTCAGTGTGACAGTGAGAACAGGAAAAGTTGCAGTAGCAGAGCATATTAACGGTAAAACCAAGGCGCTTTCAATTCTTACGCCGGGCATGAGTCTAACCTATCAGGAGAAGAGCAGCAGATATGCAATCAATACTGAACGTGTGGAAGATGTGAAAAGCTGGACAGAAAACCGGTTTGTGTTTCATAAGGAGAACCTGGGTGTGATGCTCGAGAGACTTGAACGATACTACAACGTTCATTTTGAATTGAAAAATCCCGATCTGGCCGGCTGCCACTTTAATGCCACCTTTAACAACAAGAGCATTAAACAGGTAATGGAGCAGTTAAGGGTGATGAGCGGAAATAAAATCAAATATAAGATCAACAATAATAAAAATACGATTGCCTTATGGGGGGAAGGATGTCAATGAGCTATTAACTTATACATAAGATAAAAAGTGGTGTTTGAGCTTTTTTACCATTAAATCAACCAGCACCAAAACAATTGTACTAGCAATAAAAACAAAAACCGTTCTGCGTCAACAGAACGGCCAAAAAACAAAAGTTTCGTAACTCGTGAAAATTAAAAAACGCATTGAACCTATGAATATAGAGGTTTTCTCTCATTTAAAAGAATATTTTAGCACTTTGAAAGTCCGTCCCCTGATGGTTACGGTCTTATTATTTTGCTTTCTGAATAACGTGATGGCGGCTACGGTAAGCTATTCACAACCAGAACAGGCTATCAACCTTAAGCTAACTGCAGTAACTATTCCGGCTGGTCTTTCCGTATTGGAAAGCAAAACAGGATGTGTGATCAATTATAATCAGTCTCTTTTCAAAAACAACAGCAATATCAGCATAGACGTAAAAGGAATGTCCCTTCAGCAGGTGCTGACAAGAATGCTTGCAAATACCCACGTAGGCTTCAAGTTTGAAGATTCAAAAACTATCTTATTATATAAGTTGCCAGATCCTGTTAAGCCAGGCAAAATCAGTGGTCGCGTGCTGGATGACAAAGGCGAGACCTTGCCCGGCGCTTCAATCAGAGTAGTAGAAACTGGTGCCGGTACACAAACTGGTGTAGATGGTACTTATATCCTGAACATTGCTCCGGGAACCTATACTTTAGAAGTAAGTTATATTTCCTACCAATCGAAACGCATTACTGGTGTGGTCGTAGCGGAAGGAAAAAACACCCCATTGGATGTTTCCCTGAAACAGGATTCGAAAGGCCTGAAAGAGGTGATGGTTACGGCTAACTATAAAAAAGCTTCGGTAGAAGGTTTATTGGTACGTCAGAAAAATGCTGCGGAATTAAGCAACGGTATTAGTGCTGAACAATTGGCACGTACACCCGATAAAAACATTGGAGAAAGCTTAAAACGAATTAGCGGTGTAAGTACAATGGATAATAAATTCGTGCTGGTTAGAGGAATTGGTGAGCGTTACAATTCGGCGACCCTCGATGGTACAGTTTTGCCGAGCACAGAAGCACAAACAAGAAACTTCTCTTTCGATCTGATTCCGTCCAATCTCGTAGATAATGTGGTGGTGAGTAAAACAGTTACTCCTGATATGAACGCTAGTTTTGGTGGTGGATTGATCCAGATCAATACTAAAGATATTCCGAATGAAAATTTTATGAGTTTTACCGTAGGTAGTTCTTATAATGATCAGAGTACAGGCAAGGATTTTCTGAGTCATAAAAGAGGAAAATACGATTACCTGGGATTTGATGATGGAAGACGTGATTATCCTCAAGGATTGGTACATACTGACATCAGAGTAGAGCCTAACAGCTCGCTGACTCCAGAACAATATCAGAAAAAACTGGATGATCAAGGCAGAAGGTTTACAAATGATAATTTCACACTGTATAAAACAAAAACAGTTCCTTCACAAAATTACCAGTTTACTATAGGTCGACTATTAACCCTTGACACCGTCAGCCAGAACAAATTCGGATTCACAGGATCCCTAAGTTACCGAAATACACAAAATATCAATGTATTTGATCATCAGACCAGAACCAGTTGGAGAGATGATTATAATAACGGCGGGTCTAGCTATAACTTTAATACTACCTGGGGAGCCTTACTGAATGCGGGCTTACAATTAGGCAAGAATCGTTTTAGTTTGCGAAATACCTATACACATATGTTTGATAATGCATTAGTGAGAACTGTAGGCTATGATGATGCTGGTGAAGGACCAAATGCCCCTAATGCTGTTCCTGATCGAATTGAGGAAACGGATGATCCGACCTTTACCGACCTGTTACAAAATAAAATAACAGGGCAACATCAGTTAGGAAAAGTAAAGATAGAGTGGAATGTAGCACGTACTTCTATTGACAGAAAAGAGAAAGATCTGATCATTGCAACGCAACGCCCAATATCAGTGAATGGAACTTATCAGTATTTTTATTATGCAGGAAGTGAAACTGAGGCGAGGGTAGTACCTATGTCAAGACATAATTATGTTACAAATGAAAATCACTATTCATGGACTGCATCAGCTACTGTTCCATTTACCATAGCAGGAATAAACAATTCACTCAAAGCAGGATATTTTGGAATACGTAAAAAAGGAAGTTTCGGATGGCAAATCGCTGATTTCAGTCAATCAGCATTACTTCCAGATAGTCTAAAATATTTACCCGTGGCTGAAATGTTAAAACCCGAATATCTTGGAGCTGGAAAATTTTCCTATCAGGTTACGGTTGGCGGCGTTAATGACTATGCGGGGAAAAGTGAATCGCATGCGGGCTATCTGATGTTTGACAGTAAACTGCTGGAAAAAGTACGTTTGGTTTGGGGGGTTAGAGGTGATTATTTTAATTATACCGAAATTAAAAACCCAAGTAATGAGGTAAATAGTATATTCCAAACCAGACCTGATAAAAAATTGCAATGGTTACCTTCTGCAAACCTTACTTATAGTCCTATTTCGACGTTAAATCTTAGAGCAGCCTTTTCAAGCAGCGTTGTACGTCCGGAGTTGATCGACAATAGTCAATTCTGGAGATATAGTCCACTGTTCGGAACCCAATTTGGTAATCAGGGCTTATATAGTACCAGAATTGATAGTTATGACATTAAAGCCGAGTTATTCCCCGGGCTTGGAGAAATCATATCAGTTGGTGGATTTTACAAGAAATTTGATAAGCCAACCGAACTGACTACCAATGTATCCTCGGGCAGTCCTGTATATTATCTTAGGAGTGCAGACTGGGCTAAAGTGTACGGACTAGAATTTGAATTAAGAAAAAATATGAGTTTCATAGCTGATCATCATATTTTTCAAGAGCTCTCTCTTTATGGCAATTTGACCTTACAAAGGTCAGAAGTTGCGGGTGTATTTGTAGGAACAAATCCAGATCCTACTATATCAGGCCCTTATTATTATACCAGTAAACAGAAAAGATCGATGTATGGCCAGTCTCCTTACCTGATCAATGCAGGTATACAATACAGTGGAAAAAAGCTCGGTCTGAATATCATGTATAATAGATCAGGCCAGAAAACCATTACCGTAAACGAAAGAGTCTCAGATATAGAATATGAACAGTCAAGGGAGCAGATTGATGGTCAGATCAGTTACAAAGTATTGAAAGGAAGAATGGAGATCAAGGTCAATGCTGGCAATTTACTTAATAGAGCTTCAGTAATATTTAGAAATTCCGGTAGTTACGAGGATAATCCGGATAAAATACGTGGCTCTGATAATGACCTGAGTAGCGCATATAGATTAATATCAGGGTTTACAACCAAATTTGAAGAAGGTGATCAGATTATGTTTCGTCAGAAATTCGGACGTACTTACAGTACTTCTATAAGCTATAACTTTTAAGCGAATACATCAATGTATGTAGATATAAGTGTTTATTTATTAACAAGGAAAGGAGGGTAACATCGTGTATTTCCATTGCCAAAAAAAAAGCGAAAGACTGTATCAGAGCCTCTCGCATCATAACCGATAATGTTGACCACCGGCACAATCAGGAAAACACAATAAAGTATTTTTATGACCTAAAAAGCCAATGTAGTAAATTTTGAATGAACTGCAAAATAAATCATTATTCTGGCTTATAATGACATCTTGAACCACTACGACTATTAATTTAAAAAAGGATTTTGATTAATCCAGTTTGAAGAATAAAATATGAAAAATTTAAAAACACTTTGCGCTGTAGTACTTTTAGCAGCAATCACAGCTACTTCATGTAAAAAAGACGGAGATAACTCTGCTAACTTCGCGAACCGTAGTACTGCTGCTGCAGACTACAGTGCTTCTACTCTTCCTGTTACTGCTGTTAGCGGTGATATTACTACAAATACGACTTGGGATGCCAGTCATGTTTGGGAAATATCTGGTATCGTAACTGTAAGAAACGGTGCAACTTTAACCATCGCAGCTGGAACTTATATTAAAGCTACTGCAAGCACCGGACTTGCAAACGGAGTATTAGTTATAGGAAAAGATGGTAAAATTAATGCAACTGGTACAACAGCGAATCCAATCGTATTTACTAGCCGTAACCTGTTAGATAACAATGCTGCTACAGTAGGTAAACCAGGTGACTTTGGTGGAGTAATTATATTAGGTAACGCTGTTACTAATGCACCAAATGGTAAAAAATTAATAGAGGGCCTTCCTGAAGATGATAAATATTACTATGGTGGATCTAGCAATACAGATAACCGTGGAATATTTAAGTATGTTCGTATCGAATACGCTGGTTTTAAATTAGTTGAAAACGTAGAAGTTAACGGCTTAACATTAGGTGCTGTTGGATCTGGTACAACTATAGATCACGTACAAGTATCTTATGGTTTAGATGACGGATTTGAATTCTTCGGTGGTACAGTAAGCCCTTCTTACCTTATCGCTTTAGGTAATGATGATGATCAGTTTGATTTTGACAATGGATTTACTGGAACTATCAGTTTCGCAGTTGCATTAGCTGATGGAAATTCAACACATAGCGTAAGTGGCGGTGTGAGTGATTCAAACGGTATCGAGTCAGATAACAATGCGCCTGCAGAAAGTTCTGCATTCAATTTGTTACCTAAAACTCACCCTACGTTAAACAACTTTAGTATTATTGGTACCAGAACTGCTGCAACAGCAACAGGAGTTGGTTACAGAAATGGTATCCGTGAGCGTAGAGGATCAGAAGTTACCCTTAATAATTCATTGGTAACAGGCTTTAATGTAGGAGTCTCATTTGATGCTGACGCATCAGCTACCCCTTCAACAGTATCTGGAAGCAACTTCCAAGGTTTTACTACTGCTATAGTTGCAAATACAGGAACATACTCAGGTTCTGGAAATACTTCAGTTACAGGTACTCCTGCTTCAGCCTTAACAATGGCACAACCATGGTTTAATACTCCTGGTTCACCATCTACACTAGATTTCTTCACTACAGCAGGTACAAAAGGTGCCGTAACAACTGCTAATGATGGCTGGTTAGATAGCTGGACTAAATTTGTATACTAATATCCTTTAATAATAGAATAAAAATCATTCCGGTAGTGCTAGTTGCGCTACCGGAATGATAATTACACCAAATAAACATGATAAAATTTAAATACTTATTTCTACTGTTCTCCGTTTTTCTATTTGCCTGTAAAAAACAACAACCTGCAGAAAGTGAAATAGCTAAAACAGTAAGCCTGGAGATCAAAGGCTATGTGATGACGGACACATTGGAGTTCCTCATTAACAACAAGGTAATAGGACAAGCGATTGATAATCAGTTCAATATTCCTGGAAAGTTATTTAATACAGACGCTACTATAGCAGTACGTACAAAAGCAGAAAAAAAAGAAGTGGGAAGTTTTAAGGTAGACGCAAACCCATTTACTCAAATTAGAAAGATATTTTATGATGGTAAAACACTTGCCGATAATATCGTATTAACACCTGTGACAAATCCAAATAACATGGGGTTTAGATTAAGATTCAGCACCACATTTAAAGGATTTTATGGCGGTCCGGTAGACATAGAATTCTTTGAAATGGCAAGAACGACCACACGTCCACGCATAACGAAATATACATCTGTAAAACTTGTAAACAATATAACAGCATCTTTTGGAGATTTTGTAGAGTTGCCAACAATTGCTGAAGAAGAAGGTTGGGTGAAGTCTTATTCTTTTATGGTATACAAATCAGGTACCAAGGAACTGCCTTATAAAGATAATACAGACGTAAATATTAGTGATCCTTTAGCTAATTACGGCTCTTTCGCAGATGTTTTCACTGCGGGAGCAAGTGGATTAATTTCTATATCCCCAACCATGCAAGATGGGACAGCTATTGGAGATTCTTATGACATTGCTGATTTTTCATATGAATTTAGATAATCGTATGGATCAAATAATCCCTAATTAACAGATTTAGATTATAACTCATGCAAGGCATAAATAAATCCAAACACATTCATCTCCTTATAGTGCTGAATCAGCTGGAAGAAATTCTGCGCAATAGCGATAATAGCTCTAATCATATAATTGAAGTCAGGGACTACAGGAATGAACTGGATTTAATGTATACCAATTACCAAAAAATGCTTAACAATCTAGAGCAACATATTATAGCTTATGATGAGCTGCACAAAAAGGTGAAAATTCAATACCTGGGCCGGAAGTTGAAAGAGCTTAGAAAAACTGCTTATGAAGAGGACACCACATTCGCTTCGCTCCTTTCGAAAACACTCCGGTCTTATGGGACATAATCATATTAAAAAATCCAATACTCGCTCGTTAACCCCTTCAGCTCATTTGCGAAGGGGTTTTTTCGTTTTTATGGCAAACTATTTGACTTATAAAAGGTTTAGCAATTAAATGTGTATATATTATGCCATCCACAGTAATAGACCATTTCAGCTATGATTCTAAAACCTCAGAATTGAAGATTACTTTTCTGTCGGGCAAGGTGTATATTTATAAAAATGTTCCGGATGAAGTGTTCGAGGGCTTAAAAACAGCAGGATCCAAAGGACAATATTTCAATGCCCTGGTGAAAAACAAATACAAGTTTAGGCGCCTGTAAGCTGTCTTTCCGGCAAGTGAAATTGTTTTGATGAACGATTGTGACAATCCATTATCTCGCTTGTACTAATCAATCCAAAACAACAATGCACCCTGGAAAACTAGCTAATCGAAGGAAAGGATATCCCTTTAATTTTACTATACAATTCTACTGCGTATAAATCCGTCATACCTGACACAAAATCCAGCACACTCTGGATCCTGGAATAAGTATCTTCCTTATCTGTATGAAACTGCGGAGGTATCAATTGCACCAGTTTTTTATAATAATGGGTATTGTTATGTAACAGTGCAGGAATAAATTCTTCCAGCAGTCCGGCCATCACTTTATAACCAGCTACTTCCTTCTGGATCACGGATGAGGAATTATAGATTTTTTGTACGGAAATCGTTTCAATGTTTTTCCAGGCGGTCAGGTAAGGTTCAGGGATAGCATCAGTAATACTCCTGTTGTATTCCCCTGCCAGAATTTGCGGCTGTTCCTCATAAAAAATCCTGGAACATTCCTGCGTGAGTGTATTGATCGCTTTCGCACGCATCAGGCTCACTTTGGCATCATCGTCATATCCTTCGCTCAGAAAACGTGCATCCAGGTTTCTATCATTGCATAAGGGTTCCAATAAGGCGCGTACCTCAGCAAAACTCAGGATCTTTAAACGATGCGCATCTTCCAGATCAATGATATTATAACAAATATCATCAGCTGCTTCTACAAGGAAGGTTAGCGGATGACGCTTAAAGATCAGCGGCTCTTCGCTTTCTTTCTGCACACCTAAAAACTCCGCTATCTCTTTATAAGTATTTTGTTCTGACTGGAAAAAACCATATTTCTTCCGATGCAGGATCTTCTTTTGATGTCCCGCAACAGATGCACAAGGATATTTCCCAATGGCGGCCAATGTAGAATAGGTCAGTGCAAAAGCGCCAAAACCTTTACCATTAAAGGGATGTGTCAGGATCCGGATCGCGTTGGCATTACCTTCAAAATTAATCAGGTCTTTCCATTGTGCTTCGGTTACGTCCTGTTCATATCTCGTGCCGTCTCCATCTGTAAAATATCTGGAGATAGCCGCTTCACCAGAATGACCAAATGCAGGATTACTAAGATCGTGCGCCAGACAAGCTGCGGCAACGATATTTCCTACCTCGCTGATGAGTGGATTTTCTTCGTCCAGCAAAGGATTATCTTTTTTAAGCTGGTTATAAAATATGCGGCCTAAAGAGCGACCAACACTGGCGACTTCCAGACTGTGTGTTAACCTGTTATGTACAAAAACACTTCCAGGTAAAGGGAAAACCTGTGTTTTATTCTGTAACCTTCTGAATGGAGATGAAAATATCAGTCGGTCGTAATCCCGCTGAAACTGTGAACGTGCTAAATCCTGGTCTGTATAATCCGCCTCTTTTGTACCCCACCGCCTGGCAGACAATAATTCTTTCCACTCCATGCTATCGTATCGTTTTTTAGATTTTTAAATTGATGCCGGCCTGATCAGTGAATACACTACTGCATCAAGGAATTTGCCATCATAAAAAGTATTTTCTTTGTAATGTGCTTCCTTCACGAAATTGTGCTTCAGTAGCACCTGTTCGGAAGCTTTATTATCAGGATCTATGACTGCCTCCAGTGAATGGAAACCAAGAATATTAAATGCATAATTGATCAGCGCACCAACAGCCTCATGCATAATACCCATACCATGGTAAGCAGGATGAAGTATATAGCCAATCTCAGTTCTGAAATTTTCGGGCTGCATACGGATCAGGCAGATCATCCCAATCAGTTTGTTATCCTCTTTCATGGTAATCGCCCAGTTGATTGAGGTATTATCAGCCACACCTTTATTTACCATCGTGATATGGTCCATGGCATCGGTCTTGTTTTTCGCAAGAGGGCGCGGAATATACTTCATTGTCTCAGGATCAGACCTGAGTAAAAAGACCTCATACACGTCGTCAGCAGTAATCCGCCGAAGACGTAACCGGTCTGATAATAAATTAGGAAAGGGGCTGAAATTAATGTTTAGCATAGGTGACTGTTTCCGATCCTTTACCCATGATCACTATCGATGTAAGGTTGACAAAAAGTCCGTGTGCCAAAACTCCATCAATCTGATTTAATTGCGCTGAGAGAAATGCTGCATTCTCGATCAGGCCGAAATCAGTATCTACAATATAATTATGGTTATCGGAGATAAATGGAACATTATCTTTCAGTCTGACAGTACCCACACCGTTTAGCTTACTCAATTCCTGTAAAACGTAATTCAGTGCTAAAGGAACAACTTCTACCGGTACTCTGAACGCGCCTAGTTTTTCTACTTTTTTTGCGGCATCGGCAATGATGATTTCTTTTTTAGTGAGGGAAGCAACAATTTTTTCACGGAATAAAGCGCCGCCACCACCTTTAATCAGGTTGAGCTGCTCATCAAATTCATCAGCACCATCAATGGTTACATCAATCGTATTCACCTCACTCATATCCAGCAATTCTATACCTAATGAGGTAGCGAGTGCAGCAGTATGTTCTGAGGTAGGCACGCCTTTGATTTTCAAGCCATTTTTGACCAGCTCTGCTATTTCCACAATGGCGAAGTAAGCAGTGGAACCTGTACCTAATCCTACGATATCATTATTTTTAATAAACTTCACCGCTTCACGGGCTGCAACCTGCTTTTCGAGGTCTTTTGTTTCAGTCGACTGAATATCCAAAATGCTATAAAATTTAATTGTAATCAACGGGAATTACGCGCTGATAAAATTAAGAAAAATATCGAGGATGTATCAAATCCTGCCGGCGCATTTTAGTAAAAATTGAATGTATCAGCCGTTCTTATTCACGTGATCGTTATAAAAATCCTTCTTGGAGTCTCTGTACGCTGCAATTGGCCCTAATTTGTGCATCAGGAAGATATAATAATAAGCAATATCAATCTGGTGAGGAAGAAATCCTGTTCTTGCACTTTTTGGAAAAAGATGGTGGTTATTATGCCATTCACCCGCTACAAAACCTGGCCATAATTGATTAATGGACATGTCATTGCGGTTAAAATCAGTATGATCCCTTCTCATATCCTTGCCTTTACCATGACCTTCGTAGTTGAAAGTCCTTACGCCGACTGCCCAGATACCTGCAGCACCAAATAAGGTACAGGCTAATCCATGACCACCTATTAAATAAAAGGCAGCATACCAGAATCCCCAGTTAAGTACTGTAGCCAGTACGGTTCTTCCCGGGTTGGCAATAGAACCCCATTTCTGATATTGTGCATAAGTATTTGGCGTGATACCGGTATGTTTCATTAAACGTGTAGCCCGGTAATAATCTTTTTCACTCAGATCTTTCGCTATGGGCTGATGGTTTACATCTGCCAGGAAACAATATAAGAATCCGGCTGAAGCATTATAGGGATCTCCCGGCATATCAGATTTTGCATGGTGCACATGATGTGATACCACGTAAATCTCTTCAGGGATCATTGAAATCGTCAGGTTCTGTGTAAAAAACTTCCAGAATCTATTCTTAAACTGATAAGCATTATGCGTACAAAACCTGTGATGCCAGATGGTACCATGGGTTCCCATTACAATCATGCTATAAATAAATGCAGCACCCAGTAAAGGCCAGCTAAAGTAGTAGAAAATGAACATGGCTAACAGAGGAACAGTCAGTAACACTTTAAACCAGCTGAATGCAGGTAACCAGTTTTTTCTTGTTTTGAAGATATTCAGACGGGAGAAGAATTCTTTCCAGATTTGAGCAGCAGTAGGTTTAGATAGTTCGCCTTTTTGATCGGCCCACCCGTAAGCAGGGGGATCTAAAACGGTGTCTAAAAATGTCATAGGAATGCAATTATATATATTCTGTGAATGTACGCTTATTTATATTAATCCTACATTATATTCTTTAATTGTTTTAACTGAGCTACCGCGTTGGGTGAATGACCATTTGAGTTATGTCAATTTCTGCAAGCATTCAAACAAAACCCGGGTAATATCACTTCTATAGACGTATTTGAATGAGTAATAAATCAAATTTTTACAGATGGAAACAACAAAAAAATCGCTGACCTACAAAATTGGCGGGCAACTGGAAGTAAATAGAATTGGCTATGGCGCGATGCAATTAACCGGATTTGGCGTATTCGGAGAAGTGGCAGATCGTGAAAATGCGAAAAAGGTATTGCAACAGGCAGTAATGTCCGGTGTTAATTTTATCGATACGGCAGAAGCATACGGCCCTGAAATGAACGAGTCGTTGATTTCTGAGGCTTTATATCCGTATACAAATGATTTGGTGATAGCCACAAAGGGTGGATTCGATCGCCCCGGCCCCAATAAATGGGAACCAAATGGTGATCCTGAGTATATTCGTCAGAATATAGAAGGCAGTTTAAAGCGTCTGAAGGTAGAAACAATTGATTTATGGCAACTCCATCGCTTTGATCCAAAAATACCTGTTGAAGAAACTCTTGCACCTGTGCTGGAGGCAGTGAAAGCAGGTAAAATCAAATATGTTGGTTTATCGGAAGTGAATATCGCACAGATTGAGCAGGCAGAACAAGTTGTACCGATAGTATCTGTGCAGAATCTGTACAATCTGGGAAATAAACAGTGGGATGAGATTGTGGACTATACTGCAAAAAGAGAAATGGCATTTATTCCCTGGTTTCCACTGGCCTCAGGACCGGATAAACTGGCAGAAAAAATCAATCAAATAGCTGCCAGACATGAGGCCACAACTGCTCAGATTGCATTGGCCTGGTTATTAAAAAGATCACCAAACATTTTGCTGATCCCGGGCACAAAATCTGTTGAACACTTACAGGAAAACTTAGCTGCGGCAAATATTGAGCTTACTGAAGAAGAGTTCAGTGAATTGTCTAAATAAGCAGAATATAATTAAAGCGCCCAATCACTCCTGATTGGGCGCTTTAATTATAGGGATTGTTGTAAAAATTAGTGGTTTATTAACGATTATCTTTCAATAGCCCCGTTAAAGCTTAATTGCTTATTAACGTCTCAATTTGAAAGTTTGTGTTTTTCCTGCTTTCAAATCAGCATCAATCACTGAAGTGCCTATATTCAATTTCAGCGACTGTGAAATAGGAGAAATGAGTGTGATCACTACTTCCTGATCGTTCCACTCCAGCTTGTCGACCGTAACTTGTCCGCGTAATAGAAGACCTTCAATTTTTCCTTTGGTCCAACTTTCCGGCAATGCAGGCAGCACATGGATTTCATCTCTTTCTGCATAACATAACATTTGTGTAACCAGATAAGGTAAACCGCCGCTAATATCAGTGTTAAACATGCTTTTAACGTTGTGGTAAGACCCCATACCTTTTGACCAGTACGTAGAAGCAAGCCAGTTAAGTAACTGGCCGGCCTTGTCTGCATCACCTAAATGTGCTGCGGCAGAACCTAACTGTACCAGTCCGAATGCCATTTCTCCCCCTCCTTCTGCTTTCCGGAAATCCATTTTTTTATCGAGCAGAACGCCGGCAGCGGTTGCCAGAGCTGCATTGTTTTTAAAATCCAAACTTACACCGTCATACAGATCGTACAATTGTGACGCGTGTCTGTGACTATAGTTGTCTTCCAGACCGGGCCAGATCCACTCTTTCAATGCCCCTTCTTTATTGATTTCATAAGCGGGCATTTTTGCCAGCATGTTTTGCCATAGCTTAACTTTTTCTGCATCTGTATGAAGCGTTTTGGCCGCAGCTATACAATTATTAAGCAATTGTTTTGCTATCATCACATCCATCGTTGCATTGATCGTCGCCTGCGCTTCTATCCCCTTTGGATTATTTTCCGGAGAATACGAAGGGTTGAAAAGCAGTTTACCGTCCGCTCCGACTTTGAGAAAATCTTCATAAAACAAGGCAGCTTCTTTCATAAAAGGATAGGCATGCTCCTTTAAAAATTTCCTGTCTCCGGTGTACAAATAATAATCATTGAAAAAGTTAGCTGTCCATCCTGCACCACCTGTCCAGTAGGTAAGGCACCAGGTTGCTCCAAAATCGGTTTCCACACCTCTGGTAGTAATTTGCACAGGAATATGGATTCCCCTTGTACCATAGAGTTGTTTAGCTTCCTGACGGTAATCATTTATTTGCTTTTCATGGTAATCAAAATAACCTTTCATCAGTTCAGGCATATTGCCCGGCATCAGGATTGAAATCGCAGTTGGCAAATTGCCGTCTACTGTAAACCCGGAACTCCATGGGGCAGTCCAGGTGCCTGACCATAATCCCTGCAGATTGGGTGGCAGACTACCAGTTGCACTAAGTATATTGTATCTGCCTGCATCAAAAGTGCGTTCGATGAGCGCCTTGCTATTCTGGTGATTACCTAACTGGATCAGTGCCTCACTGCTGAGCTTTCTTTCTGTTGGATTTCCATTAATGTCAAGCTTAACTTTGCTGAATAAGGCGCCATGTACAGCAGTATGTGACCGGATTAACTCCTGGTAACTTTTTCCTGATACGGCTATTAATTCTGATTTTAAACCAGTTAGCAGATCACTTATATTCGAATAAGCAGGTTTGATTTTGATCAATAGCGTAATCTCATCGGCATCTTTGATGAGCAGGCGACCGTTTTGGATCTGATGACTCCCGCCGCTTTGTATTAGTTTCCCCAAGCCGGCATAACCTGTTAATCCTTTGGGATATTTATGGTTAAATTCACTGGTAAAACTCAGGTAATCCTCCTCTCCTCCTGCTTTCATTTCTTTGATTCCATCCTTTACAAAAGTCCATTGGTCGTAGGCCACAGGTCTCTGTGCAAAATTAATTGTGCAGTTGATTTTTGCAGTTCCTCTAATAGAAACAACCACTACACTATCGGTTCTTGAGGCAAAAACTTTACGCTGATAGGTACCCTCACCATCCTGCCAGTCTACGATAGCTTCTCCTGTTTCAAAGTTAACCGAGCGCTGGTATTTGATGATGTTTTTAGGGTTTTGCTCAATTTTTAAATCAAAGGCCGGAATAAACGGATCCCTGATATCGTTAAATCCCTGTTCCTTACGCATGGTTTCTGTCAGCGTTCCTGCTTCAACATATTTGCCCGCGAGCAGCATCTTCTTGATGGTAGCAAGCTGGCTTTTTTGCTCATATACTTTTCCTGATCTTTTTTGAGGCAAATAGAGGGTAGCATGACTCAGGATGATCGTCTCCTCATATGGTTGCCCTGTTATCATTGCCCCCATAGTTCCGTTTCCTGTCAGTAACGATTGTTCCCAGTTTTCTGCAGGTTGCCAGCTGGTAAACCCTCGCTTGGGTTGTAAAAACTGACCTGTTTGTGCGTAGCTTAACGTTGTTCCTATTATAAAAGGAAGGAGGTAAAATAATCTTTTCATCATATCAAGGCTTATTTAAGGTCGGCCGACTCCAGCTCTATTGTGATACTTTCGCTGCCTAAACCCTCGCTGGTAGCGGTTAGCTTAACTGATGATGCTGTTTTGCCGGCTTTTACGATGGCCAGGGCTAAGCCGTTAAATGCTTTATGTTGTTTTCCTTTAAAGGATTCATGACTAATCGGGCTGCCATTATCTACACCTTCCAGCTTCGCATCCCCTTCAACATTAAAATGAATCAGCTGATCTGCATCCGGCACCAGATTTCCTTCCTTGTCCAATACTTTCACTTTTATAAAGGACAGGTCTTTACCGTCTGCGCTGATCTTACTGCGATCTGCCACCAGCATTAATTTGGCCGCTTTACCAGCTGTATGGATCACCTGCTCCAATACAGTCTCCCCGTTTTTACGCGATACCGCTTTAATTTCTCCAGCCTCATATTTCACTCTCCAGGTCACTTTCATATCCTGATCCTGTTTCGTCTTTTTACCTAATGATTTACCGTTCAGGTACAGCTCAACCTCATCTGCCTGACTATAATAAGCCCACACATCAACCGTCTGACCGGCCTTCCAGTTCCAATGCGGAAAAATATGTAGTACTGGTTTGCTGGTCCATACACTCTGGTATAGATAATACACATCCTTCGGAAAACCAGCGATATCGATAATGCCAAAGTATGAACTTCTGGCCGGCCATACATAAGGTGTAGGCTCGCCGAGGTAATCAAATCCCGTCCATACGAACATACCGGAAACTACCGGATCATTTGCAAAAGCTTTTAGTGTTTGCTCATGGGAAGAGCCCCATGGCGCATAACAATTATCATATGCAGAACAGCTGAAATCTGCGTTACCTGTCAGTAATGGTTTATCCCAGGCAGTAGGCCAGATTCTGGCACTGTCTGACGGCATATCATAATGTCCGCGGGTCTGTAATGCAGAAGTAGTTTCTGTAGCGATCAGTTTTTTACCTGGGTAGGTTTTATGAAAATCTTTCCATTTGTCGTGGTTGTAATTGTAACCGATGATATCGGTTGCGCCAGACTGTATCAGGTTATTGTATAGCGCAACATCATTGTTGGCTGTAGCAATAGGTCTGGTCATATCCAGCTTCCTGACGATTCCAGCCAGCTCTCTCGCAATTACGCGGCCTGCAGTATCGGCGCCGGTACCCCACTGCTCCTGAATTTCATTTCCAACACTCCAGATAAAAACCGAAGCATGGTTTCTGTCGCGTAAAATCTGATCTTCCAGATCTTTTTTATGCCATTTGGCCCAGTCCAGATGATAGTCGAAGTCGTTCTTCTTTTTTGCCCACAGATCGAAAGCCTCATCCATTACGATAAAGCCCATTTGATCACATAAGTCCAGCAATGCCGAAGCAGGAGGATTATGTGATGTCCTGATACCGTTACAGCCCATTGCTTTCAGCATTTCCAGCTGTCTTTCTGCAGCACGGACATTAAATGCGGCACCTAAGGCACCAAGGTCATGGTGATTGCAAACGCCACGGATCTTCAGTTCTTCTTTACCATTCAGTACAAAACCTTTGTCAGCATCGAAACTGAAGCTTCGGATCCCCAAAGAACTGGTATACTGATCTACTACTATACCTTTAACCAAGAGCTGCGTTTGAACAGTATATAGGTAAGGATTGACGTCGGACCAGAGATTGGGTTGTTTTACACTAATTTCGTCGTTCAGGCTGGCATTTAGATTCAGTGCAATTATTTTCGAAGAGCTGCCAGCGAGTTTTTTATCCTGATCAAAAATCTGTGTTTTTACTGTAACCTGTTGGCTGTTTTTTATGGAAGAGCTTAATTTGATCTGTAGCTTAACCTGCGCTTGTTCTGCTGTTACCACCGGTGTAGCTACGAAAGTACCCCATTGATCTACATGCGTAGAATTTAAAGTAACCAGTTTTACATCTCTGTAAATCCCCGAACCACTGTACCATCTTGAGTTAGGCTGTTTCGAGTTATCAACCTTGACAGCGATAGTGTTTTTACCGCCGTAAACCAGGTATGGTGATATCTCATAACGAAACGCGATGTAACCGTTAGGGCGTTTTCCTAAGAAATGGCCGTTGATCCAAACCTCGCTGTTGCGGTAAACGCCATCAAAATCTATAGCGATGTACTTTCCTTTAGCTGTTGCAGGAATGGTGAATGTTTTACGGTACCAGCCTGTTCCACCAGGTAATGCTCCACCCCCTACTGTTGCAGGATGCTCTTTACTGAATTTGCCTTCAATACTCCAGTCGTGCGGCAAATTCAGGCTACGCCAATTTTTATCCGCATATACTTTAGCAGAGGCGCCAGTCTGATTTCCTAATATAAACTTCCAGTCCGCGTTAAAATCCGAAATGACCCTGGGATTCTGCTGTGCAAACAGTGAGCTGGTTACACAGGAAAAGAGAAGTACTAACTTAAATAATGGAAATGTCTTCAAAGGAATAAGTTTAATATTAAAATTTGCAAAAGCCTGCAAGCTTGACGCTTGCAGGCTTTTAAAATGATCTGTTTACCTGAAAAACTGGTCTTTACTAAGGCGTTACCACACCGTCAGCATAACTCTTTGAAATGAAGTTATAGACAATCAGTGCCGGTCCTTCACCATCTACATCTTTATCTCTCAGCACCCCTAATTGCATAAAGTTTTCGTTCAGTGTCAGAATTTTATATGTAGTCCAGTTACTGATTCCTGTAATCCCATTTTTAGCTGGTTTGTAACCGCGTAAAATGGAAGCATTATTTATAGTTAGTGTCTTCGCTCCGGTATTTATAGAGTAAACACCATTTTGAACGATTCCATTTTCCATCGGTTTAACCGCATTATACGAAGCTGTATTTTTCAAACCGAAAGTCATGATACCGTAGTCACCTTTAGTCATCATCCCCCCATAAATGGTAGCAAGATCCGGACCCCAGGTCCAGCAGTCGCCACCATAACAACCAGTTTTGAAAGCATCAGAAGACCAAGGTCCACCCGCTGCTAACCAGCCGATACTTGTTCCATAAAATGCCATAGGTCCGTTAAAATTTTTAGCATCTACGTCCAGCACCCATTGTTTTTCATTACCAACACCACCAGAAATATCAAGCCATAAAGGGTCGCTCACATAGGCCAGGTTATCCTTTGTTACCTTTACCGTTATGGAGTCCAACTGAACAATTGTTCCTCCTGTCGATACGGAAAATTTAATCTTATAATCTCCCACAAAAGGGAACCTTACTGTGTCAATCATACGGTTTGACGTACCAGTACTGTAATCCCACATGGATAAAGTAGCAGGTGTAAGATTTTTCAGGATAACCGTATTACCACCAGCATCAGCAGTAAGATCTTGTGTTACAGAATATTTAATTTCAGATTTATCCAGCACTGTACCCAAGCTGTATTTGTCTTTTTTACAAGCGATGAAGAGCGTAGGCAGCATCAGCATCACGATTAGTTTTTTATATAAATTCATTTCTCAAAAGATTAAATCAATGATGATTACCAACCGGCATTCTGTTTTAGTGTGCCGTTAGACAATGTAATTTGTGTATAAGGTATCTGCTGTAAGCCTCTAGTAGTGGTGATATTACCCGCAGATATTGTTTTTGTAACTGGGGCACCACCATTCAATAAGCTGGTACTTTCTGCAATTGTCTGTGCCGCTTTGGCAACACCCTGACGTAACAGATCATAATACCTGATACCTTCCAAAGCAAACTCTAATCTGCGTTCCTGAAATAGATTATCGGTAGTTAAAGCCAATGGTGTAAAAGCGGTCAGGTATGCACGTTGTCTTACCCTGTCGAAATAAGTCTGCGCGTTTGGGCTGCCTAATTCTGCTGCCATTAATAACACATCAGCATAACGAATCACTACATAATCCTGGAACTGTGCGATCTGGAAGTTCGTATTTCCATAAGAATCAGGCAATGAGTTACCATTTGAGTCCGACATAGGCGTGTATTTTTTGCCGTAATATCCAGTGTATTCGCGCTGACCTTTTTGATTAGTAAAAGGAATATTTTCATCAACGATAGAGATAATAGAAGCCTTTCTTCTTGTGTCCGTAGCCGCGTAGGCATTCCACAATTTCGGGTTCACTGTCTGGCCACCCCAGCCTCTGCCATAAGGCGTAAAAGCGAATTCACGCATACCCGTCATGACCATCCAGTAGTTACCATCTTTATTGCCATTATAATCACTGGTATAAGTGTATTTAATAGCAAAAACAGTTTCCTTATTGTCTTCACCAGCATAAGTGGCTGGTGAAGCAGCAGGCCATAGATTTGCAAAATTCTCTACCAAGCTGTAACCTCCACTGGTAATTACATCTTCGAGATAAGCAAGAGCTTGTGCTTTAGTTACTACACCAGCAAGATCCTGTTTAGCATAGTAGCCTGTATAAAATAGATAAACACGACCCATTAAAGCTTCAGCAGCATATTTTGTAACGCGTCCATGCTCTGCAACAGGTTGTGCCGTATAAGACGTAGCCAGCATGTTCTCAGATGCAAACTTCAGGTCTTCTGCAATTTGTTTATATACAGCCTCTGGACTTGATTGTGGAATGTTCTCCGTTGACGGTGCTGTCAGCAGCGGAATGTTACCCCAGAGTCTCACCATATCAAATAATAGGTATGCGCGGATATAACGCGCTTCAGATTCATAAGTTTTACGCAATTGCGTATCTGTACCCCATTGGATCTGGTTCATCTTGGAAAGCAGAACGTTACAACGAAATAATGCGTTGTAATATAATGTCCAGTTTCCTCCTAAAAGATCCTGCACTGAAGCTGCACGTGATTTATCAAATTCATCTATCATCTGATACTTAAAATCATCCGAATTTCCAGTACCACCGAAAGCGTTATCAGACATAATTTCGGCCGCGACAGGCAATGAAACGCCGTCTGTCCATACTGTCTGCATGCCATCATAACAACCTACCAACGCTGTATAGGCATCTTTAGGTGTTTTATAGAAGTTCTCTTCAGTTACAGTAGTAATCGGTTCCACATCAAGGAAACCTTTCTTGCAAGCTCCAAGGGATAAAAGGAGTGCTGCAATTGTAAATATTTTTATAGCTTTCATAATTTCTAAAATCAGGTAGATTAAAACTTAAGATTTGCGCCGAACATAAACGTTCTTGGTCTTGGGTAATAACCTACGTCAATACCCGATGCATAAGCATCCTGAACAATACTTTCACCATTGGAGTTAGTAGTCGGATTACCACCAAATCCAACTTCCGGATCCATACCGTTATACTTTGTGAAAGTGTAGACATTTAGTGCAGCAGCATATAACCTCACTTGTTTCAGGTAGCTTTTTTTGAATACTTTACCTAAATCATAACCAACAGTAATGTTGCTGATTCTCAGAAAATCACCTTTTTGAACATAAAGATCAGAGAAGGTAGCATAACTTACAGGTGTTTCAGTTACACGTGGAACTGTGTTTGAAGTACCTTCGCCGTGCCATCTGTCCAGTATACTGGTAGGATAATTTGAAAATTGACTGGTAATATTTCTGTAAGACTGCACAATATCATTACCTGCTACGCCCGAAGCTACCAGAGAGAAATCGAAGCCTTTATAATCTGCAGAAAGCGTGATTCCGAAAGTATAATCAGGATTGGGTTTACCCACCATAGTGCGGTCATTGTTATCAATAACACCATCTCCGTTGATATCAGTAAATCTGGCATCGCCCGGTAATGCAGTAGGCTGGATTACCTGACCTGATGCCGATTTGTAATTCTGTACTTCAGCTTCATTCTGGAATATACCTGCAGATTTAAGTCCCCAGAAGTAACCGATAGGGAATCCATTTTGTGCGCGGTAGAATTCAAGTGAGTTATCATATAATATTCCGGTTCCGCCGTGTATAGTCTGATCGGCAGTAGGAATATTTACTACTTTATTTTTATTATATGCACCATTTACGCCAACAGAATAGTTAAAATCGCCAATATTACTACGGTAAGTAACTGCCAGCTCGATACCGTTATTTTTAACATTACCACCATTGATAAAAGGAGCATCAGCACCAGCCGTAGCTAAAATCGGTGCAGATAGTAGCCAGTCTTTAGTTGTTTTATTGTACCAGTCGAAATTAATGGTCAGTTTGCTTTTCAGTAGGTTTGCATCAAAACCGATATTAGCCTGTTCTGAAGTTTCCCATTTGATATTCGGGTTACTGATTCTGCTTTGGTAACCACCAGGAATAAGCACACCTTCTTTATCTCCAAATGTGTAATTTGTATTAGCCAGGTTAATTGGCGCTAAGTATTGGAAAGAAGGGATATTCTGATTTCCAACCTGTCCCCAGCTTGCACGTACCTTTAAGAAATCCAGCCAGCCTTTCTGACCTTCCAGGAATTTTTCATTAGTAGCTACCCAGCCTGCAGAGATAGACGGGAAATAACCCCAGCGATTTGCGGCTGAGAATCTTGATGAACCATCAGCTCTGAAAGTTGCATTTAATAAATACTTCTCTTTATAATTGTAATTGATTCTACCAAAATAAGACATCCTGCGATCCGACGGAATTGGTCGCCCTCCAATATTAATACCTGCACCATCTTTATTTGTAGCATTACTTAACCAGGCATGATCAAGATCCTCCACTACAAGGTTGGTATTTGTACCAAATATTGATGATCCGTCTGCCTGATAAGCTGAACTACCTGCCAGTACTTCAAAAGCATGGTCATTTTTTACCTTGAACTGGTAGCTTAACAGGTTATCAAATATTAGAGACTTACCTTTATCCATGGACTGCGTGGCTTTGCTAACCGTAGTAAATGCATAACTCGACAATTTGTACACTGGAGTGAATGAACGACTTTCTGCTGCATTGTAATCCATACCAAGACTTGTACGGAATTTTAATCCTTTAACAGGTTCTACCACCATGTAAATATCACCCAATAAACGCTGACTGTTTCTTCTGTTTTGATTATTTAAAACCATCAGCGCATAAGGATTCGATTCTCCCGGAAACCAGGTTGATCCAGAGTTATCAAAGAAATTTCCGTTTGCATCATATACTGGTACAAATGGACTCGTATTGAATGCACCTCTAAGTGTATTGTTGTATAGACCACCTACCGCTATACCATTGCTCTTGATGTCACTATAAGTAAAATGCTGACCTATTTTAATAATATCTTTATAAAAACTGTGTTCAGTATTGATCCTGAAATTATAACGTTCATAATTAGATAAGTCTTTACCGCCTACTACACCAGCCTGACCAGTATAAGAAGCACCTAGTGAATAAACTGAAGCTTCTGATGCCCCAGACGCGCCTAACGCATAATTTTGTGTTAAAGCATTGTCCGTAAACATTTGGTCCATCCAATTGGTGCCTTCTCCCAATGCTGCAATCTGACTGTTGGTAAAAATCGGCTGTTTGCCAACGTTAATTGCCGCTTCATTCATAATTGCTGCATATTGCTGTGAATTCAGCATATCTATCTTTTTACCTACATTCTGCACCCCGGCATATGCATCAAAAGTAATCTGACCAGATTGTCCTCTTTTACCCGTCCTGGTAGTTACGAGGATTACACCATTTGCAGCTTGCGAGCCATAAATCGCCGCAGAAGCCGCATCTTTCAAGATATCAATTGACTCAATATCTGCAGAGTTCAAATAAGTGATATCACCAGTTAGCACACCATCAACTACATATAACGGTCCTGAATTACCTACAGTTCCCAACCCGCGGATGTTTACTTTCATTGCTTCTCCTGGCTGTCCAGATCCTGAAGTAATCTGTACACCCGGACTCTGACCTTGTAAACCCTGCAATGCATTCGTTGTACTTTGTTTTTGCAGTGTCTCTCCCTTAACTTGTACCGTGGCACCAGTTACCAGCTTTTTCTGCTGTACACCGTATCCTACTACCACCACTTCATCAAGGTTCTGGTTATCATCTGCCAATACTACATTTACCGTATTGCCCGTAGAAACCGGTACTTCTTTCGTTTTGTAACCGATTGAACTGATCACAAGTATATCACCTGTTTGTGCGCTGAGTACAAAAGCACCATCATTATTGGTACCCGTGCCTCCGCTTTTTCCTTTAATTTTTACCACTGCACCTGGCAATGGGCCGTCTGCTGAAGTTACTTTTCCACTGATCTGGCGCTGCTGTGCAAATATTGCCTCACTGAAACTCAGCAGTGTAAGAAACAGCAGCAAAAAGGCGCTGTTCCTGTTGATATTCAAATACTTTTTCATGCCGTTCATAAGGATTTAGTAAATAATGTATTCATTTTATATATTGGTTATTAATTTGGTTACAGTTTAATCACGGTCTGTTTACCGCTGTATTTTAAGGTGTGACCAGCTTTCTGCACAAAATTCAGTGCTTTAGCAGCTTTTGGAGAGATCACGATGATGCGGATTGTCCTGTCATTCAACATACCGGCAAAACTACCTTTTCTATCCCCTATTGTCAGGCTTTTTCCTTTCTCAGAGTAATTAAAGCTGATGGTGGAGAAGGCACCCTTTTCATAGTTGTAGTTGGTACCTTCATCTTCATACAAGGAGAAGCTTGCATCCTTACCTGTGTATACAAATAAAGTAAGGGGATCAGCTGCTTTTTCAGAAGTGTATTGTAATTCTGGTCCTGTAGGCAGGATAGATCCTTCTTTTACATAAACAGGCATTCTTTCATAAGTAGCTTCGGCTTTGATCTCCTGACCACCTTTAAAGTATTTACCTGTATACAAGTCATACCAACCCTGACCGGCAGGCAGGTAAACGTTTCTGTTTCTATCTTTATAAGTATAAACCGGGTTGATCAGTAATGAAGGACCGAATAAAAAGGCGTCATTCAGGTTCGATGCTTTCAGATCCTGAGGGAAATCCATCATCAATCCACGCATCATGGTATAATCCTGCTGATAGCTATTACCTGCCAGAGAGTAGATATATGGCATCAGACGGTATCTCAGCTTATTATAGTATAACATGCTTTTATAAGCAGGGTGTGTTTCAGGAGCGATATTGTAGATCTCTCTGAAAGGATACTGTCCGTGAACCCTGAATAAAGGCACAAAAGCACCGAACTGGTACCAGCGTGTATTTAATTCTCTCCATTCCTCCAGATCAGCTCCTTTTGCTTCTTCATAACGTTTCTCAACAGAAAACCCGCCAATATCCATGGTCCAGTATGGCATTCCGGATAAAGAAAAGTTAATACCTGCACCGATCTGGTTTTTCATATCATCCCATCTGGAAGCAATATCACCACTCCAGGCTGCCGCTGCATAACGTTGTAAACCTGCGTAAGCAGATCTGGTCAGGATAAATACCCTGTTATCGGGATTAACTTTACGCTGACCTTCATAAACACCCTTGGCATTTTGCAGTGGGAAAGCATTGAAATAAGTTGTAGACGATCCTTCATAAGTAGGTGTCATTAACTCTTTTCTAACTTCTACAGACTCGTTTGAGTGCATATCCGGCTCTGTAGCATCCATCCACCAGGCATCAATACCTTTGCTGTATAACCTTTTGTTCATCAGGTTCCAGAAAGCGGTTCTCGCTTTTGGATTGAAGGCATCATAGAAAGTATTCTGGTAGCCTGTTCCGATCCAGTCACGGCGACCATCTTCAATATTTCTTTTGTAGAGGAACTTGTTTTTGTCAAAATCATCGTAGATATCGAAGCCTTTATTGAATTTTGGCCATACAGAGATCATCAGGTTTACATGCTGATCGTGTAACGACTTGATCATGGCTTCCGGTGCTTCAAAACGGGCAGGATCAAACTGCTGACTTCCCCATTCTGGCTGTTTCCAGTAAGACCAGTCCAGCACGATGTTATCCAAAGGAATTTTACGGTCTCTGAATTCCTTCACAGTACTTAATATATCGTCTTGTGTTTTATAGCGCTCTCTGCTTTGCCAGAAACCCATTGCCCATTTAGGCATCAGTACTGCTTTACCAGTAATCTGACGATATCCGCTGATTACCTGATCGGCATTGTCACCATGAATGAAGTAATAGTTTACCGCGGCGCCAGACTCTGAAGTGAGTGCAAAAGTATTTTCCAAAGCTTCCGGAACAGGAGGAAGACAGGTTAGTCCGAAATAAGATTCACCCCCATCCGGCATCCATTCAATTTTTATCTTGGATTTTTTATTCTTTTCTAATTTGAGATCAATGATAGCAGCTCCCGGGTTCCATGCCTGACGCCAGTAATCTGCCACCAGTTTACCTTCAAACCACACTTTGACATAACCAGCATATTTTAATTGTAACTGATATAAACCACCCTGGTCGGCCGCTATTGCACCTTCATAATTTACTATAGCATCCTGCATTTTTATGTTTGCAGGAAATTTATGCTGATCGGTTAGCCAGTTCTGTGAAATTTCTGAGATAGGACGGCTCAACAAAACCTTATCCGGTGCGGTTCTTAATGAATAGTTTGCTGTCAGCCAACCTTCGTTATCAGCTTTCGAGAATAGACGCATGGCACTCAGCGGTTGGTATTCCCGGATATCACCAGCTTTAGTAATTGAGTAATTATCCCATAAGATGCCATAACCTTTGTTAGAAATCAGGAAAGGAACACCTATTTCTGTGTTGTATTGACTAAGATCTACCCTGCGGCCTCTATAGTTCACCAATCCCTGCTGATGCTGTCCGAGTCCGTAGTAAGCTTCGTTCTCCTGTGCATCAAAAACCTGAGATACTTTGTATGATGATTCACCATTAAAAACTTTAGGCACCAACGCAGGTTCTATTGTTTTGCTCTGTGAAAGAATCAGTTTGTTATTCAGGTCGCGATAAGTTATAATACCTGTTTCAACAGCAACTTCTGCTTTTATGGTTTTCGTAGTGATGATAACTGAACCGTTTTCAAATTTAGCTGTATAAGGTATAGCAGTTTTTGAAGGCCATACTGCCATCAGGCTTTTATCAATCGGGAACTCATTTACTGAAATTGCAGTCACATGAATAATCTGATCAGCAATTGGCTGGAGCCTGATTTTTTTGATTCCTGTTAATGAGTTTTTAATTGTGATTTCAGTACCGGAAGCAGTTTTAAGATAACTCTCTTTTTCTTGTCCGTTTACATTCAGGCATAATACCATTACACCTGTAAAGATTACGGAGCAGACCCTAATTTTACGCATAGAAATAAATACAGTTTATATTCAGTTGTTTGAGCTCTAAAAGTATCAGGAATTGTAAAATCTGAGGTCATCCAAATGATAACAAATGGGTATCGAAATGTTAACAAAACTCGCTTAAATGGAAATTAAGGGGCTAATATTATCCAAGGAATCAGATTTTACTGAAAGCAAGTTCAGCTACCCGAATTTAAATATGGGCTATACGAAGAAGCAAACAGCACAAATGCTGCAGACGTCTATAGAATTTGTCAGAGAGGCCTGCCGTCAGTCTTCCTTACCTATGGATGAAGCATAAGCCGAGGGCAGGATATCAAATTCCTGCTTAAAGTATTTACTGAAATGTTTAGGATTACTGAACCCTACCTGATAGGCAACTTCAGCAATAGTCATCTGGGATTTCAATAATAACTGTTTAGATTTTTGCAGCCGATAGGAACGGATATATTCTATAGGCGATTTGCCTGTCAGCGGCAAGATCTTTTTATACAGCCCTACCCTGCTCATATTCATATCTGCACTCAACTGATCTACGGAGTAAGAGGAATCTGACAGATGTTTTTCTATATGTACGGCCAGCTGCCTGATGAATTTATTATCTACTGATTCTACTTCTGTTTCTGAAGGTTTGAAATCTACCTGTTTCTGATATGTCTTTTTAGACAGGGCCTGTTGTTGCAGGAGGTTCCTGATCTTAGATAATAGAATCTCAAAATTAAAGGGTTTGGTCATGTAATCACTCGCTCCAGTTTCCAATCCTGTCAGCTGCTGATCTTCCGTGGTCAGCGCAGTGAGTAAAATCACTGGTATATGCGCTGTACGTTTATCAGATTTCACCTTTTTGCACAGGTCAATCCCATTCATCTCTGGCATACTCACATCACTCACAATCAAGTCGGGGTGTACAGATAAAATCCTCTGCCATCCTTCTTTTCCATTTGCTGCTTCAGCAATCTGGTAATATTCCTTTAAGTTATCCTTCAAATAAAAGCGGAAATCATCATTATCTTCCACCAGCATTAAGATTGGTTTTTTACTTTTAAGCGCAAAAAGCTGTATTTGCTCTGCAGAAGGCACAGTCACAGGTTCAATTGGTACTGTAAGCTGTAAGTCTATTTTCGACTGCTGCCTTACCTGGGGAATGTCCGCATTCTTTAGTGTTTCATCAAAAACAAATAATAAAATGAATTTACTGCCCTCGTTGATTACACTTTCAACTAATATCGTACCTCCATGGAGCTTAACAAACTCTTTGGTAATAGACAAACCTATACCACTCCCTTGGTTAACCATGGAATCTGGTATATCACTTTGGAAGAACCTGTCGAAGATTTTATCCTGTTTCTCTTTATCAATACCGATTCCGGTATCGCTGACGATCAGTCGCAGTTCTCTTTTTTGCTGTCCTTTATCGCTTGTCTCGATACTCACCCTCACATTCCCGTCCTGGGGTGTGAACTTAAAGGCATTAGAAAGCAAGTTGAAGAGTATCCGTTCCATCTTATCATGATCAAAATCGGTAACCAGATGCTGTCTGTCAGTATTAAAAGTAAAATTTATATTTTTCCGTTCTGCCACATCAGTAAAGGAGAGTGATAACTCCTGAATAAATAAAATCAGATCACCAGTCCTTGGATGCAGTTTCAACTCATGAACTTCCATCCGCCTGAAATCCAGCAGCTGATTCACCAGATTTAACAACCTTCGTCCATTACGCTGAATCATTTGCAACTGCTGTTTCTCGGAATCCCGCGCCTGTCTGATCAGTTTCTCCAGGGGCGTAATGATTAAAGACAAAGGAGTTCTGAATTCGTGGCTAACATTAGTCAGGAATTTAATCTTCAGCAAATCCAGGTCATGAATTCGTTTTGCCTGCAAACGTTCCTGTTCCAGCAGAAACTCTTTTTTGATGCGCTGGATCCCTCTGTGCCTGATGAAGAGAAGGGTTGCACCTATCGCTATGCTATATAACAGATAAGCAAAATAAGTTCTCCAGAAAGGTGGCAAAATGGTGATATGGAGGCTCTTCTCGTTTTTTACCCAATTTCCTGATGCATCCGTTGAAATAACTTTAAAAACATAATCTCCCGGATCGATGTTTGTGTAAACTGCTCTTCGCGTTCCGCCCTGCAGTTCCTGCCATTTGCTGTCAAACCCTTCCAGCTTATACCTGTATTTGATTTTCTGTGGATTAAAAAAATTGAGTGCGGCAAATTCCAGTGTAAACCCATTTTGATTATATTTCAGTTCCAGTTCATCCGTAAAAGAAATAGATTTCCTCAGCAGTAAACGACCATCGACCTGCTCACCTATACCTATACTCCTGTTATTGATCTGCAAATCGGATAAGACAATCTCGGGTTTACTATTATCATTCCTGATATACTGTGGCTGAAACAAATTGAAGCCGTTAGCCCCGCCGAAAAGCATTTCACCACTGCTGGTTTTAAAGCCAGCATTTGCATTGAAGGCCACTCCCTGTAAACCATCATGATCATCATATTTTCTGAAAGAATAGTCAAAATCACCCTTATTATTTTTTTCTGTGATGATATTAAACAGGCCATTAGAGGTACTTACCCAAAGATTTCGCTGATTATCCTCTACTATTTTTAATGTTGCTTTCTCTGTAAGCCCGTCCTTAGCATCAAAATTCCGGAATTGATTACGTACGGGATTTAAACGGCTTAAGCCATCCCTTGTGGCTATCCATATAAAACCATGGCTGTCCTCCATAATGTCATATACAACATTATTCACCAATGAATTATTTTTTCCCGCTACATAGCCATAATGCATAAAACGGCCATCAGTGTTCAATTTATCGATGCCATCGGAGGTACCAATCCACATATTTCCTGCCCGATCCTCAATGATACAGGAAACAAAATTGGAGCGGATACTATTTTTCTCTCCTGCCTTGTAGTGTTTAAAAATTCCTGTTTTCCGATCCAACTGATCCAGACCACCGCTAAGAGTGGCAATCCACAGTTTTCCCTTCCGGTCTTCTTTCACATCCCAAACCCTGTCGTCACTCAGACTATGAGGATCTTTACTGTCATGTCTGTAATGCCTGAAGTTGTTTCCGTCATAACTATCCAGTCCACCAAAATATGTACCTATCCACAATACCTTAAAACGGTCGATATAGAGGCTGACAATAATATCGTTACTCAAACTGTTGGGGTTTGACGACTGATGCATATACCTTTTAAACTGTCCTGTTTTCCGGTTAAAATAAAACAGTCCGCCGCCATTGGTGCCTATCCACAAATTACCCGCACTGTCTTCTGCAAAACGGTTGATATCTTCATAAGAGAGTCCGTTGTCAATACCGGACTGATGCCGGTACAGAGGGAACTTAAGAATCTTTTCATGGTAAAAACTTACCCCTTTCTTGAACGTTCCTACCCAGATAATACCCGAGGCATCTTTATAAAGACTAATCACACTATTGTGCCCTATACTTTTCAGGTCATCCTCTTTATTCACCAGATACCTCAGACTAAAATCTTTTTTATTCAGGAGATTAATCCCTCCATGATCGGTCGCTATCCAGATCTGCCCTTTGTCATCCTCCACTATACCATTGATCAGATTGCTATTTAATCCGTCCTTGCCTTTATCGATAAATCTGGTAATGCCCGTAGCCGGAGCATAATAATCGACGCCATGCTGGGCACTCATTGCATAAATCCATAAGTCGCCCGCCCTGTCTGCAAAAAGCCTCAGATCCTGGTCAGTTAAAGGTTTTTTCAGCTGAAAATTAAGTATTCTGCGTTTAACCTTACCCGTAGTAATTTCAAGCAGTTCTATTGCCTTATCGGTGTGGATTACCCAGATATTTCCATGTACATCTTGCTGAAACGAAGAAACCGGTGCCCCAGCCAATCCATCTGAGACATTTGCACCGCATTTAAGTTGGAGTGTAGTCGATTTCGCGGTGTTATATTTGAATATACCCTGATCAAGCGCATTGAACCAAAAATTACCCTGTTTATCAATTATAGTTCCTTTAATTATACCAGCGTTTATCTTGAGTGTACGTAAATACCCTTTGATGTCCCTTTCAAAAGTTTCACTATCAGGATTGTAAATATTCGGTCCCCCCCTGGTTTCTATATAAAGTCTGTGGTCAGGCAGTTCGAAGATACCCGTAATAAAATCATCAATTACTGATGTCGTATCCCTCGGGTTATGTTTGAAAACTTTAAATTGATAACCATCATACCGGTTTAATCCTGCAAGTGTGCCAAACCAGATAAATCCTTTGGTGTCCTTCAGTATCGTATTTACCTGATTATGAGAAAGGCCATCCGAAACATCAATCTTAGAAAACCTTACCTGTTCCTCCTGCGCAAAAGTCAGGTTTGAGCTGAAAACAGCTAAGAGTAAAAAGATGATTTTTCGGTGCAGCATCAAGGATTATATTGGCCGTCTAAATTACATTTTTTTTGTTAGAATTAATGGTCAATCTCACCTGAAACCATCACTAAAATGTTTAATTTTGGCATTTCTATTATTTTAATAATATATCTATATTATGGTTAATCTGGAGTGGTACAGAACATTTAAAGCGATTTACAGAAGTGGCACCCTGACTGGCGCTGCGGAATCTCTGTTTATCTCGCAGCCAGGTGTAAGTCTGCATTTGAGTTCCCTGGAAAGTTATGTCGGCTATAAATTATTTGACCGTACCGGTAGAAAGATGGTGCCTACAGAAAAAGGAAAGGTATTTTATAATTTCATCACTGAGGCCTTGTCTAAATTAGAGGATGCGGAGAAAAACTTCCAGAAAAGCAATGAAAAAAACACGCCGACAATCAGTGTGGGTATGTGTTTTGAAACCTTCCAGATTACGCTCGAACCCTATGTTTCTACGCTGCCTTTTAATCTGATCATTCAATTCGGCGAATACCCCGAAATGCTGGATAACCTGGAAAAAGGAATTCTGGATCTGATTATCACTCCGCAAACCGGTACGACCACCAACATCGAACATGAAGCATTTTCATCTGAAAGAATAGTACTGCTTGGGGGAATGGAGGTGAACAGCAAAGAATTTAACGCATTAGCTGGTGAGGGAGATATGAATGCTGTACTGGAATGGTTTAAAAAATATAAATGGTACGGTACTACAGGAGATATGGAACATTTGCGCAGATTCTGGCAGCTCAATTTCAATAAATATCCCGACTTCAGGCCGAATTATATTGTACCTAACCTGAATTCCATTGTCCGTTGTCTGAGTGGTGGAACCGGCCTGGCAGTAATTCCGAACCATTTAGGTAAAAAAGAAATTGAAAGTGAACAGGTAAAAGTGATATGGGAAGGAAATACTATACTTGAAAACACCCTGTACTTTGCGACCAGAAAGAAAACACTTTACGAAGACGAGATCAGATCAATAAAAGAACTGATCAGAAAAGTAATGTAATCCTTCGAATCATCTATTATATTTATAATAGTTAGATATGATTTATCCTATTTTAATCGTCCGCTGATTGACCTTACTTTTGTCGTGTAATTTATAAAAGAAAGACAACAATCAAAATGACAAATATATTTGTAATAAACGGCGGACAAAAATTTGGTCACTCAGGTGGCCGCTTTAACGAAACAATTACCGATGTTACTGTAGATTTCTTCACTAATCATCCAGATTTTGAAGTGCGTATGACTAACGTAAATGATGATTATGACGCTCAACAGGAAGTGGATAATTATGTTTGGGCAGATGTGGTTATTTACCATACGCCTATCTGGTGGTTTCAGCTTCCACATGGCTTCAAAAAATATATAGATGTGGTGTTTACCCAGGGACATGCCAACGGAATTTACCATAGCGATGGGCGGCGCTCAGCCAATCCTACCCGCAATTATGGTACAGGCGGAATGTTGCATGGCAGAAAATACATGCTCACTACTTCCTGGAATGCACCCGAGGAAGCATTTACTATTCCCGAAGAATTTTTCATGGGAAAATCTGTCGATGAAGGCCCTTTATTTGGATTTCACCGCATGAATGCGTTTACAGGAATGCTTCCCATGGAAAGTATACACTTTCATGATATTGAAAAAAACGCTGATATAAAAAGAGACATGAAAAAATACAGAGAACACCTGACTAAAACATTCATTACCGAGCCTGCTGCGGTTTAATTTTTCCGGAGGGGAATGGTAAAATAAAAGGCACTACCTTCCCCTTCTTTACTGTCTACCCAGATTTTCCCCTGGTGTTTTTCTACGAAATCCCTGCAAAGGTCAAGCCCCAGACCTGTTCCTTTCTCTCCGGCAGTTCCATAAGTTGTATGGCTAAAGCCTTTGTCAAAAAGTTGCCGCGCAATTTCCGGGGAGATCCCGCTACCCGTATCGATCACAGCAAAATTTACCATATTCATCTCAGTCGTTGCGGACAAGGTAATAGTACCTCCGGCATTTGTGAATTTGATAGCATTAGAGATCAGGTTCCTTAAAATCGTATTCAGCATATCTTTATCGGCCGTTAAGCTGATATTGGCTGCTGCAGACACAAATAACCGTATTCCTTTTGCCTCCGCAGAAGGGACTGCTCTTTTGATTCCCTGTTCAAGTACCGCTTTAAGATCCTGAATAAACACCGGATTGAAATTAATAGAATTAAACTGACTTTTTGCCCAGTTCAGCAGATCCTCTAACAGTTCATGCGCACTACCTATTCCCACGTGCATTTTATGTACATATTCCATCAACTCTTCTTTGGTGGTATCTGCACCATCCATCAATGCCAATTCGGATAGCTTAAGCGCATTGGCAATAGGATTTTTCAGATCGTGACCTATCACCGATAGTAATTTTTCTTTATGCGTATTGAGCGCCTTCAATTCTTTGTTCAGCGTTTTCAGCTCATTTTCCTGAAGTTTCCGTAAAGTAATATCCCGGATACTTCCTTCAGTCCCCATAACGATGCCATCTTCAACAAGGAGCCTTGCGTTTACAGAAGCGTAGAGTAAATCATTGTTGTTACTTTTCAGCTTCACCTCAAAATCAATGACCGTATGATCTGCTTGTAGTGCATTCATAATTTTATTATGATCTTCTTCATAATAATAAAAGTCATTTACTGAACTGCCTATTACATTTTTTCGCTTAAAATTATAGTACTTTTCAATTGAAGGACTGATTTCAGTTACAATTCCATTCTGATCAGTACTGTAATAAATATCCTGGATGTTTTCAAATATCTTTCTATACTTTTCTTCACTTACCGCCAATGCACGTTCGGCTTCTTTGATATTGGTGATATCCTGAATCTGCGAAATACAGTGCAGCGGTTTATTGTTTGCATCTCTCAACATAGACACGCCCATTAACACCCACACCACCTGACCATTTTTATGAATATATCTTTTCTCCTGCTGATAGTTATCACTTATACCTTCAATCAGATCATTCAGGATTTGCTGGTTACGTACCAAATCATCAGGGTGTGTCAGATCCTGAAAACGGCTGTTCACCAATTCTTCTTCGCTATAGCCAAGCATATTGCAAAGTCCTTTGTTTACGCGTATCCATTTCCCTTTCAGATCAAATAACGCTACGCCGATTGCAGAATGCTCAAAAGCCTCCCTGAACTGTGCCTCACTTAACCTGATCTTTTCTTCCGCAGCTTTTCTTTGCGAAATATCAATAATTACCAGACTATTCAGTTCCTGACCATCGCTGTCCGTAAATCTGGCGGCAGACAATTCGCAGGGAAAATGTGTTCCGTCTTTTCTTTTCGCAACCATCTCTGCAGCGGCTTTACCTTCCTTTTCCCTTTGTGCCAGAAAGCCCGGCAAGTTGGGATGACTGCAATCCAGCACTTTACAGCGATCCAGTTTTCTGAATTCTTCAATCGTATAACCAAACATCTGCAGCGCAGCCTGATTGGCTTGTAAAACACATTTCCCGGGAATAGTCAGCAATACTCCGTAAAGAGAATTCTCTACAATGGACCGGTACTTGATTTCACTATTTACCAGTTTTATACCTTGCTTTTTTTCTTCTTCAATATCCTGAAAAGTTCCATAAAGTCTGGTACACTTACCTTCCTGGAATTCTGCCCTGCCGCTGGCTTTTACCCAAATAGGAGTACCATCAGCAGTTACCAGCTGCAATTCTAAATCATAAGGTATTCCATATAATTCAGCTTCCTTAAAATGCTTACGTATTTTCTCGCGCGATGAACCTTCCCTGAAAAAGTTAATAGCTGATGACACATCCGGTTCAAAATCTTCAGCAACACCATGAATTTGTTTGGTTACGGATGACCAGTACAATTTTGCCTGGATCAGATCCATTTCCCAAACGCCTAGCCGGGCCATTTCATTTGCCCTTTCATAAAGGTCCAATAATTTTTCAGGGTTTGTTGCTACTGGATTCATGAGCGGAATTTTGAAAATATTGTTTTATTTTGGCTATTATAGGAATGTTTTTTGACTATTTAACAAAATACATTACAAAAATTGAGACTGGAATTAAGCATTTTACCAGCTAAAACCATTTGATAATAAGCAAAGTAGATGTAGCAAATATACTGATTTAAGCTAGCTACGGTTTTTTGTTATTGAATTTTCATCACTACCTTTACAAGATGAGTTACAAGGTAATCAAATTTGAGGTTGAATATAAAAAAGAAACTTTACCCGTATCTGTTCATGTAGTCACGGATGGTACGGATACCAGCCACATTGTGTCTCTGGAAGATCACGAGAATTTTGAAATCAAATCCGGCGAGAGCGATAACTGGTATGCGGATGGCAAGGCCGAAATTAACCGGGACCTGTTGCTGCTGATTACTGATCAATATAAGCGTATGCAACCTTAATGATTATTGCATAACTTTGCAGGACTAAGAAACAACATGGCAGTATTACACAGAAAAGAAGAAAAAATTGAAGCAGTATTGAGCAAGCTTCCAAAAGAATATACCGATAAAGAGTTTGTAGATACTTTTATCCAGCTTTATTCAAAAGACTGGGGGAAAATCAAAGCAAATTATATCAAACAATCACAAGATAAGGAAGAAGGAACAGTTATTAAAATGCCTAAGCCTGAATTGTACTTAAAAAACGTGCTGACTGTTTACCTGGATAATCTTAAAAAAGAAGATTAATTGAACGGCTACGCAATAATTAATTTGATTTGACGTCTATATATCCGAGAGCGTTAATTTAGATAACGGGGAACAATCGAAAGGTTGCTCCCCGTTTATTTTTCATCCGAATTCTTGATTGCTTTAATCCAGATCCATGAATTCCCAGGCACTTTTGTAAGCCGTTATCTTTTCCGCGTAGGTCACAAAATCCGCGTAGAAAGGCAATCTCGATAAAGTCGCGCTATCCCCAATAATAACCAGTTTTTTTCTTGCCCTGGTCATTGCCACATTCATTCTTCTGATATCGGACAGAAAACCTATTGTCCCTTCCGCATTACTCCTGGTCATACTGATATAGACAATATCACGTTCCTGACCCTGGAAACTATCAATTGTATTCACAGCGATTTTGTTTCCATAAACCTGCAAAGCAGGAGAATTGAGCAGCAAATCTTTCAATACCAGGATCTGCTGCAGATAAGGGGATATAATCGCTATAGTAGGGAAATCCTCTGGTGTATACTCCTTATCCAGTACCGTAACCAGTTGCGTAAGGTGTTTCAATAAAAGTGCTGCTTCCTCAGGATTTGTGGTACTGGTACCTTCAGATTTCTCTTCAAAGCTACAACCCGCAGTATCTATAAACTCGACAGGAGCATCACCATTAAACAATACATGGTTGGCTACATTTATATTTGCCTTTAATCGATTAGCATAAAATACCCGGGATGAATACTGCATAATCTTTTCATTCATCCTGTATTGTTCTTCCAGCAGGGTTACTGCTTCCGGATATAAGGCCACACATTTCTCCAGCAATGTAGTACTTAATCCTTTTTTAGCTGCTTCTGATGATTTAATCGTGGGCGATAACTGGCAGTGATCACCTGCAAAAACAACCTTCTCTGCCTTCATTAAAGGTATCCAGCAGGCTGGTTCCAGTGCTTGTCCTGCTTCATCAATCACTACCGTTTTAAATTTACGGCTGCGGATGGTATAGTGATTTGCACCAACTAAGGTGGCGGCAATTACCTGCGCCTTTCCCATCAGATCGTCAATTACATATTGTTCGATATCTCCTACTTCCTTACTGATCTTTTTCGCTTCATTAAAAAGGGCTTTCCGCTGTTCCTGCTCTGCTCTGCCGAAGTTACGTTTGTATTTATGCGCCATCTGCTTAAATTCATTCGCTTGTTTTTTCAGTGCTTTGACTTGTTTCATGCTGCTGTGTCCGGACATTTTATAATCAAGTGTAAGCGATGCCAGCTGATTGGAGACCCTTGCCGGATTTCCTACCCGGATCACGTTTAATCCTTCCCCTGCAAGCTTGCTGCTGAGCAGATCAACCGCGGTATTACTCGGTGCTACGACCAATATCTGCTGATGATCTTGTTTGATCAGTGCCTTGATGGCCTGAACCAGAGTGGTGGTCTTTCCTGTTCCTGGGGGACCATGGACAATAGCGAGTTCATTTGCCGTTAATATCTGATGAACCGCAGCTTGCTGAACCGTGTTCAATTCGGGAATACTATAGGTAAAAATCTGCGTATTGAACCCCGGCGAAACTTTCCCTGTTAAAATTTGCTGCAATCGGCTTTCCTCCTGACCATCAGCGAGACCATCAGCCGTCTTAAGTGCATTTTGCATTTCATCATAACTGTTGTTATCAAACAAAAGGTCTATGCCCAGTTTACCGTCTGACGCCCAATCTGGAAGTTCATCGGTACGCAAGGTGATTTTAAGCCGGTTACCACCGATATAACCAATAACACCTTCCAGCCTGTCTACTTTAGGATCATGATTGGAAAATAAAACTACAGATGAGCCAAAGCGGAACTGATGAGATAAGTCCTGATGTGTAGTCCGCTCTAATTCTACGGTTAGATAATCACCCCTGCTCATTTCTGAGCCTCTGATAGCGATAGGATACCAGCTTAATCCATTTGCTCTGCGGTCTGAAACAGAAGATGATTCCGTAAGTCTGAGATAAGATTTAAGATCTTCTTCACGCTCGGTCTTCAACAAACCGAGCAGGTTTTTAAAATATTCCATTTTCACAAAGATAAAAAAAATGCCATCCTGAAGGGACGGCATTTGTATATAGCGGATAGAACCGGTAATTATATTAAGTCATTGACAATTAAATAGTCCCTTGCCTCTTCAAAATTCAGAAATATTTTGTCAGCGGCAGCGAGCTTCTCGTGGTCATCTATATTTCCCTGGACAACAAAACAAGTAAGTCCGGCAGCTTTAGCGGCTTTTAAACCATTTAGCGTATCTTCGAAGACCAAACATTCTTCCTTCGCAAAACCAAGCTTTTCAACCGCAAGAAGATACGATTCCGGATCAGGCTTACTGTTCTTCACATCACTCCTCGTAATGAGCAGTTTAAAGAATTTACCCAATCCATTTTTCAGGAACATTTCATCTACATCCGGACGTTTACTCGCTGTAACCAAAGCCATAGGAATTTCTTTACTGAAAAAATAGTCCATGCTCTCCTGTACATATGGCATTAAATTAATTTCGCTGGTTTTCAAACGCTCTACGGTCAATAATTCCTTACGGGCGATTAAATCTTCCAGGGAAGTTTCAATTACATACAATTCTTTTAATCTGCTTGCATTTCCAGGTAGCGGAATACCTGCATAGTTTTTCAAAAAATCATGATAATCTAATTGAACATCAGATTCCGCGAGCAATTCATTCCAGGTATTGAAATGAAAATGTTCAGAATCAACCAAAGTACCGTCAAGATCAAATAAAAGTGCCTTAAATTTTGTCATACGGCAAATTAAAACAATTTATCTGTTTACACAACCGATTACTGACCTACAACCCGGTAAGTGATGTTTTTCCCATCAACTACTTCTTCATAATAGATATCATCAGGGGACACGTAGTATTTTTCTCCTTTAAGAAATACTTCACGACTTCCCTCGGGCAGTTCGTTTACGATCTCTCCTGCCTGAGTTGCAATATCTGCATTACCGTCAGTGTTTAACACACCGTCTTTACCAGCAACAACATAAACTGTTTTGCCATCGGCATTTTGTGACACAGTGTAATAAACACCTTTGTATTCGTAATAAGTCTCGCCATTGATCACTACTTCATTTGCTTCTTTAGGCAAACCAGGTACTTCTGCGCCAACTGGTGGAACAACTACTTTGTATTCATTATCATATTGCCTGTAAAAAAGACCACCAGAGTAATAAAACTGGTCAGCCCCGTAATAAAAAGGGTAATAGCCAAAAGGCAATATGCTTAAGCTGAATCCAAGATAGGGCCTGTAATAATTGCGATAACCGTAGCCATAAAATGGTCTGCGATAACCGAATCCGCCGCCAATGTGATATCCCGGACGTCTGTAACCAAGTCGGCCGTAAGATCTTCCAAATCCTGATCTTACTATGTTTCCGCGTCCGATAGTCCCTCTTCCAATATTTCCTCTACCAATCGTACCCCTTCCAAAAGAAGATCGTCCCGAGCCAAAATTCTGGCTTCTGATTGCTGCCGATCTGTTGCCACCTCCAAAATTTCCACCACCTCTGCTGATGCTGCCTCTGCTGGTGCTACCACGACCAGCGCTTCTTCCACCACCTCTTCCTCCTCTTTGAGCAAATACACTTTGTGCAGTTAATCCGCTAACAATCATTATAGCTGCTGCAATGATTAACGATTTATAATTTGAAGCTTTCATAATTAAATAAAATCAATTTGGAAGTAAGACTATATAATAGCCAAAAAGATTACTCCTGATGATTTATTTAACGACAAGCTTACATAATAATGATAAATACCTTTCGCATGCTTTCATATTAATCTTTTACACGAAATGTGCCCGTAGCACAAGTATAGCATATCTGATTTTTGATTTAACAGAGCCTAAAGGAATCTGTAACCTGTCAGACACCTCTAATTGGGTATATCCCTGGAAATAGACAAGATCAAGTATCTGTTTTTGCGCCTGAGGCAATACATTGATTAATTCTTTGATACCAATAGTATCAGTATTATAAGATACGTAGTTCCTCTTGTCTACATTTGGAGAAGCAATGTCGATATCCGTGGTCTTCAATATTTTTGCGCAGGCCTGTCCCCGCAGATAGTCAATAGCCGTATTCCTTGCGATCCTGGCCATCCAGGTAAAGAGCCGGCCTTTTTCAGGATCATATTTATCGATTGACTTCCAAATTTTCACAAATGTTTCCTGCAATACATCCTCTGCAAGATCATCATATTTGATAAACTTTATAATTATACCTAACAGAGGCCCTGCATACATTTGATACAACTTATACAAGGATAATTCCTCACCCTTTTTCAATTGCGCAAGCAATTCGTCATCAGGTATCTCAGGTGGTAAACTGCCTTTGCATTCTAAACGCACAGCAGGAAAGGCGGAAAGCACAATTTCCATAATTAAAGTATTAATTAAATAGACAGCAGCAAAAGTATAATAGAATTATACATTTCAGGCATCAAAGTGCCATTCATTCCGTTCATTTTAACTCGTATAGGTGCACAAAATTCCCCGGTGTTTGAGAATTGATAAGACCAGCCTTTAGTAAATGGTTATTTGATAATATGGCAAAAGAATAACTTTCAATGGACAAGATCGTATTATATTCGGAGATGGAAAGTCTGAGCTCAAAAACCTTTAAAAACGAGTTTGTAAATGCATTTGATGGAGATCATGAAGATAACCTGAAACCGAGGCAAACTCCTGGATTTTTATATGCCAGAACCGTGCCTACCTCAGTAAAAAAGCCGGCATTACTTGCCTGGTCTGAAGAGCTGGCTGCACAATTGGGGATAAAAGAGCCCAATTCAGACGACGTTAATATCATTGGGGGAAACTACATTTCAGCCTCTATGTTTCCTTATGCGGCCTGTTATGCGGGTCACCAATTCGGCAATTGGGCCGGTCAGTTGGGCGACGGCAGAGCCATCACACTCGGCGAATGGGAAGTTACACCAGGAGAATCTTATGAGTTGCAGCTAAAGGGCGCCGGACCGACTCCTTACTCCCGCAGGGGTGATGGCAGAGCTGTTCTTCGCTCTTCTATTCGCGAATACCTGATGAGTGAAGCCATGTTTTACCTGGGTGTGCCAACCACACGCGCTTTGAGTCTTGTCAGTACCGGCGACCAGGTGATGCGTGATATGTTTTATGACGGTCGCGCTGCTTATGAGCCTGGTGCTATAGTGATGCGGGTAGCGCCAAGTTTCCTGCGTTTTGGAAATTTTGAAATGCTGGCTGCAAGACAGGAACTGGAAAACTTACAAAAGCTTACCGACTGGACCATTGATCAGTTTTTTCCTGAGATTAAAGGAGAAAATAGGATCATAGCATGGTTTAAAACAATTGTAGCCCAAACTGCTACATTGATAACGTCCTGGATCAGGGTAGGTTTTGTTCATGGGGTCATGAATACCGATAACATGTCAATACTGGGACTGACTATCGACTATGGGCCTTTTTCTTTTCTTGATGCTTACGATCCGGATTTTACCCCAAATACAACCGACCTGCCGGGGCGCAGATACGCTTTTGGTCGCCAGCATACCATTGCCTACTGGAATCTGGGTTGTCTGGCCAGTGCTCTGGCACCACTTTTAGAAAATACGGAGGAGCTGGTTGCAGCATTAGAAGATTACAGAGATATCTATTACGCAAAATATTATGCGATGATGGCAGACAAAACCGGTCTGGATGAGCTGAGAGAAGAAGATAAGACATTGATTGACCTGTTTGAGCAGACACTGGCCCTCGTACAGCCGGATATGACTATTTTTTATCAGCTGTTGATTGATCTTCCGCTCGATCTGGAGAATGAATCTGCCCTAAATACTTATTTTGAACCAGCTTTATATACTGCGCTGAATACGGAACAAAGCGCGGCTCTTTATCACCTGATGATCATCTATCTGGAGCGCATTAAAAGTAATACCTGTACACCAGAACATCGTATGGAGCGTATGCGGGCGAATAATCCGCGTTTTATTTTGAGAAACTACCTTTTACATCGGGCGATAGAAGAGATGGAAAAAGGTGATCATACCCTATTTACAGCACTAAACAAGGCGATAAAAACTCCTTACTCCCGCGACCATGATCAGTTCTTCACCTTAAGACCAGAATGGGCAAGCCAACAACCCGGAAGCTCTACCCTATCCTGCAGCTCTTAAAATTTCCTTTATATAAAAAGAGCGCCTGCATTATAGATATAATGATACAGGCGCTCTTTTTATATAAAGGAAATGAGCATTAAGTCATTTTCAGCTTTTTCTGAATATCTGTAACGTAACCTTTGAATTTTTTATCCGTATCAATTAAATCTTCTACCGTCTGACAGGCGTAGATTACCGTAGAATGGTCTCTTCCGCCATAAAAAGCTCCTATGCTTTTCAAAGAAGATTTGGTCAAACTTTTCGAAAGATACATAGAAATCTGACGCGCCTGAACGATTTCACGTTTACGTGTAGGAGATTTAACCATTTCAACCGGCACTTCGAAATATTCGCAAACCAGCTTCTGGATATAATCCATTGAAATCTCTTTTGTTGTATTTTTTATAAAGTTCTTTAACATAGATTTAGCCAAAGCCAGATCGATATCTTTTTTATTTAATGTTGACTGTGCAAGTAAGGAAACCATAGCACCTTCCAGCTCACGTATATTATTATCAATGTTATTTGCCACATATTCAACCACTTCAGTTGGCAATTCAATACCGTCAGCATGCATTTTCTTTCTCAGTACAGCGATCCTTGTTTCCAGATCAGGAATCTGCAGATCAGCAGAAAGTCCCCATTTGAAACGGCTTAACAAGCGTTCTTCCAAACCAGACAAATCTTTCGGTGCTTTATCTGAAGTAATGATGATTTGTTTGCCCGACTGGTGGAGGTGATTAAAGATATGGAAGAAAATATCCTGTGTTTTCTCTTTTCCGGCGAAATTGTGTACATCATCCATGATAATGACATCCATTGCCTGGTAAAAGTTAACAAAGTCATTAATGGTATTGTTTTTTAGCGATTCTACAAATTGCTGACAGAATTTTTCACAGGACACATAAATTACCAGCTTATCTGGCAATGCACGTCTGATTTCATTTCCTATGGCCTGAACCAAATGTGTTTTCCCTAAACCTACCGCACCATAAATCATTAGGGGATTGAAAGAGGTTGCACCAGGCTTTGCCGCTACAGCGAAACCAGCTGACCTGGCAAGACGATTACAGTCGCCCTCAACATAGTTATCAAATGTATAATTTGAGTTCAACTGAGGGTCTACATTCAGCTTTTTCAATCCAGGGATAACAAATGGATTTTTGATATCCTTGTTAATGGCTACCGGCATTGGCATCGACTGTGATTTCGAAGCTGCACCATTACCATTAGAAGGGATACTTGTCGTATAGGGATTGCCGCTATTAGAAGATTTATCTACAACAATATTGTATTCCAAACGTCCTTCCTCACCCAATTGTTGTTTTACAGTTTTACGTAAAAGTCCTACATAATGCTCCTCTAACCACTCGTAGAAGAACAAACTTGGTACTTGCACCGTCAGAACAGCTCCTTCCAGTTTTAAGGCAGAGATCGGTTCGAACCATGTTTTGAAACTTTGGTTCGGGATGTTATCCTTAATTATCTGGAGACAGTTATTCCACACTTCAGTACAAGCTTTCTGCATATATATATTCTAAAAGATATCGGTTTTCAATTCAAATAAACAACTAACTATATGTCGTTTTGGGAGTGCGAAGATCCTAAAAATTACCAACATTTACAGATAAAATCTCACCTTATTTATAAGTCGCTCACACGCACCACTATATACTTCCTATCTGAAACACTAGTGTGGATAACTAAAAATTATCAACATTGGTTATCCACGCAAGGGACACATTTCTGCACAAACAGGTAAAAACACCTGCTTTACCTATTACGTGTTTTTACCGTTAAATCTTCACACAGGTTCTCATAATTTCGCATTTATATTTAACTTGTCCTTTAAATTATATAATAGCCAACATGGGTAAATTCGCATCAGTTAACGCACTCTCCTTGCCATTGGTGACCGAAATGGTCGTAGCAGAGGTACAGGACACAGATCTTGCAGTGCAGGATTTGATTATCATCATTGACAGTTTTACGCCACCATCACTTATCATTCCGCCGCCAGATGTTTATTCATTGGCTGAGGCAACGGAAGATGCATTGATCGCTGCATCAAAACAAACAGTTTTAATTTTTAACGCTCAATATCCGCATGTAAAACTACCGGAAACCAATTTAGATTACGGCGCCGTGCTTGATTATACTGCACAGGGCGACATTAAAACCCTGGAAAACGCAATCAGTAGTGATTTAAATGATTGGGGTATCAGTACAGATTTTTCAGATGAAATTGCTGCTATTCTACAGCCAAAAGTGGATAAAAGTCAATTTACTGCATTATCTACTTATGGAAAAATAAGCACTAATAATCCGGACAACTCAGCAGAGAGCCTTTACTGGGTAGCATCATTTGCTGTTTTTCACTTGAGCAAAACTGACTACGCAGTAATCTACGGATTCAGCGCAGCGATTGCCTAAATCATTTTATCAATTCACATTTACAGTCAAAGTTTATAATCATATGAACAATCAAGAAATTTCAAAAGGTCCATCAATATTAGATAGAACCAGAATCACCTTAAAAGAAGCAACAAAAAGAGCAAAAGCATGGAGAACCCTTCTTAGTTCAATTCCATCAGGAAACGTTGATGTAGAAGGGAACTCAATTCCATTGATTCCTGCACAGAGAATCTTCAGATCAATTAATGTAAATATGGATGATATTGATCAGCTAAAGAAGGATCATCCTGAGGCAAGATCTATACGGGTATATTTGAGTCTGCCCGATCCGAAATATCCATATAATATTTGTGGTATGTTAGTTCCCGTAGATCAGAATAATAATGATATGCTAACTACTACTTTTGAGGGCGATACGATGTCAGAGGAAGAGATTTCAAATAGCGTAAGCCGGTCAACTATATATGATTTCACTATGCCATGTCCAAGTATGTGTGATCCTAATAGTCAACTTTTCAATGTAATAGATTAATTAGCATTATAGATTAACTACATGCCGTCATTTCGCTACATATACATGGGTATAATTGTCCCCGCTTCTATTCTTATTCCAATAGGCATTGGTTTTTATAAGCGTAAGAATATTAGCGAGGCAATGCGTACTATTTTTTTCTATTTATTTTTAGATGGCCTGGTAAACGTTTTTGTAATTTATTTAACGTTATTAAAAACGAACAACCTTCCTGTTTTACACATCTTCACTATAATTGAATTCTTATTCATTTCTGTATTTTACTCCCAGGTTTTGAAAGAAAGGATTTTTCAAAAAATTATTTATGGAATGATGGTCATATTCCCTATTTTATGTATTGTCAATTTTATGTATTTCCAGGATATAACAAAATTTAATACTAATACACGTCCACTTGAAGCGTTGTTAGTAATGATTTATAGTTTGATCTATTTCGCACAAAATAATGAAGCCAATGCTATTGCAAAATGGGAATCAAATCCAATCAATTGGATAAGTACAGGTCTGTTATTATACTTTTCTGGAGCTTTGTTTATTTTTTCTTTCTCCAATATAACGTCTTCCACATCAGCATCTAAAAATTATAATCTTGACATATTGATCTGGACTATACATGCTACATTACTTTTATTAATGTATTTATTATTCGCAAAAGGATTTAGCAAATGCACGAAGAAGTAGGAGACAATATTTATTTTTTGGTCATTATGTCCACTGGAGGAACAGCCTTACTGGTTATTTCATTTGTGATACTTTTTATTCGTAATCAGAATAAACTATTAAAACATAGACAGAAATTACATGAAGCGGCCTTATCACATCAAAAGGAGTTATTAAGAACAGTCATTAAGTCGCAGGAAGAAGAAAGAAAGCGGATTGGACAGGATCTGCATGATGAAGTTGGTGGATCACTGTCCAACCTGCGGATGCTGATGAACCGTTTTGATGGTAAAAACAAAGATGTGTCAGAGGAACAGAAAGAGGCGGTAAATATCTACAGACAATTGATCGATAAGATCGTTCAGGATGTACGCAATATATCCCACAATCTTTCCCCGCCAGGATTGGCGTTATTTGGTTTCTCCGAAGCACTGGAAGAGCTAAAAGATGTGGTAAGTAAAGGAGACGATTCTTTTATCTCCATTACTAATCATGCAGAAGCAGCATCAGAAAAATTAGCCTATCCTGTTGCACTTGCACTGGTAAGGGTATTACAGGAATTAATAACCAATACGTTGAAGCATTCCGGTGCAAAAAGAATAGGCATTTCACTTTTTATGGAGAATGAAGACTTATTGGCTATTCATTATACAGATGACGGGATTGGTTATGACGGCAAATTGAGTAAGAAAGGAATGGGTATGCAAAATATAGAGAGCAGGCTTGATTTGATTAACTCTACTTATACCGTTCAGACAGCGATAAACAAAGGTTTTGGAATGTTCATTTATGTACATCCCCTGGCCCAATTTTAATAAAATGATATGATACGAATTGCACTTGCAGATGACCAGAACTTATTCAGAGAGGGATTAGCCAATCTGCTCAGCGCACAGCCTAATTTCGAGTTGACGGCGCAGGCTGAAAATGGCAAAATACTGCTGGAAAAAATTGAAAAGCTGGAAATGCTGCCCGATATAGCGCTGATAGATATGAATATGCCAGAAATGAATGGTGTAGAGCTGAACGCTGCTTTAAGGGTAAAGTATCCGTCAATAAAAGTTATCGTCTTGTCTGTACATGGAGAAGAGCGCTACATGAGTAAAATGATAGAAGCTGGAGCATGTGGTTACCTGAAAAAAAACTGTGACACAAAGGAGCTGCTGGACACGATAAATCATACTTATGATCTGGGCTTCTATTTCAACAGGGATACGGTGCTTGCCATGCGAAATGCTGCAAAACATAGAAGTCAGGGCATTCAGAATATGAATAGCATTCCGATCAGTCTCACGGAAAGAGAGCTGTCTATACTTAAAATGATTTGCGATGAATATACCAATATAGAGATTGCAGAAAAGCTATTTATCAGTAACCGGACAGTAGATGGTCACCGTACAAACTTGTTGTCAAAGACAGGCTGTAAGAATACAGCAGGCCTCGTTATTTTCGCGATCAAGTATGGTATTTATGAAATAAAAATATAACGGTCTTTAATAATTAATCTCTCACAGTACTAACAGGGCCTTTTAACGGCCCTGTTTTTTTATGTCTATAATTTAACACTCATAAGAATACAATTCGCTACCAATTAAGGGCTAGCTTCTGTATAAATGAGCCAGTATCTACAGATTTATGTAAGAAGTAAAAAAAAATTAAACACTGAATAAAATAATTACACAATATGCCATATTTATCGTAAGTTGCTTTAAATATAAAATACAACACAAATGCCACTCAAATCTTCACAATATTGAAAACCACGTAGACTCAGTGCAGTAAAAATCGATTATCATTTCGAATTAAAAAAAATAGAACCACAGTAAATAAATAAATTTTAATTCTTCAATCTTTAAAAACCTAAATCATTCAGTATGCAAACACTTACTATCAACACAAAAAGAACAGCGGAAAACATTGGACAAAGAATTAGCAGAGATTATGCTGATCGGCTAATCAATGGTTTTAAGCAGAAATTCCCGAATGAAAAGCCATTAGTTTTTATCTCAAAAAAAACAATTCTGAACGCGATCGAACAAGCGGAAAACATTTCAGGATTAAGATTTATGTACGGTTTTGACTCTGTGAATGATGTAGATTCTAGAGTAATCTTAATGGTACCTTGTAATAATACCTCAACGCAACTTGCAATACCAAATTCGATTATTCTTCCAGAAGGATACCTAACAAATAAAGGAACCAGATTAAACTTTGATAAAACCTGGCAAGTACTCTATAACCACACTTTAAGATTTGGCAAGTACTTTCCGGAAGCAGCTTACAACCAAATAATGCGTGGGTCTTTTATTGGCGTTAACAGTCTACATACACTTTTAGAATCTGATCAATGCGTAGGCATCAATTTCAACTTTGGATACGACGAATCTATACCTGATGTAGCGAGTAGAAATAAACCTGTTTTTGCCGCAGTCAACTCTTTTGGCTTTGATATTGATATTTTTGACTTTACTACACCGTGTCCAAATTTGTGTGATCCGGTTCCACCTTTCAATCTTGGTAAAATCGGGGCTGTAAACACTGAAGTTCAGATCGAGGCTAATAGCACCTTAAGATTAACTTCCCAGTTCCGTGACGAATTCCTGCTGCAAAATGCAGCGAATGGCGGCTTGGTTGAAATGTTTTATTATGCTAATCCTGCTATTTATGAGAAAGTGATGGCCGGGGACTCTACTAAAGAGTTATACGAGAGTGTACAGATACCTCAGATAGCTAAATTCAATAGTTTGATAGAAAAAGGCAATTTTGAAGAAGCAAAGATTGTATTCGAAAAAACTATCAAAGAAATGATTGATACTTATCTGTTTCAATAGGTCAATGTTCCACATTATAAAAAAAGAGAACCGATATGGTTCTCTTTTTTTATAAAATATCATTTCAGACTAAACTAATCCGCTGATTTCTACCATTTCATTTGTATCAGCTTCGTAATCAACTCCGGCTACGTCAAATCCAAACAGATTCAAGAAGTCTTTTTTGTAACCTGCTAAATCCCCTATTTCTGGTAAACTTTCGGTCGTTGCTTCTAACCACAAAGCAGCAACTTTTGCCTGAACGTCTTCACGCATTTCCCAGTCGTCCACACGGATCCTGCCCTTTTCATCTGTAGGAATTTCATTACCAGAATATAATCTGTCCTGAAATAAACGCTGAATCTGCTCAATACATCCTTCATGAATGCCTTCTTCTTTCATCACTTTGTACAGTAAAGAGATATACAAAGGAATTACAGGAATCGCAGAACTTGCTTGGGTAACCAATGCTTTGTTTACAGAAACATATGCTTTACCATTAAGCGGTTTCAGTTTATCTGTAATCGTAAACGCTGTAGCTTCAAGATGATCTTTAGCACGACCAATTGTACCTTTACGGTACACCGCTTCAGTTAACGATGGGCCAATATATGAATAAGCAACAGTAGTCGCTCCCGGAGCAAGTAAGTCTGCAGCCATCAGGTCTTCAATCCAGAAGCCCCAGTCTTCGCCACCCATTACGGCCACAGTATTTTCTATTTCTTCTTCGTTTGCAGGTTGTATAGAGATATCTGATACTACACCTGTATGGAAATCAACAGTTTTGTTCGTAAAAGTTTCACCAATAGGTTTTAAAACCGAATTGTAAACCACACCAGTTTTAGGGTGAGTTCTGCGTGGTGAAGCTAAACTGTAAATCACTAAATCAATCTGACCTAAATCAGCCTTGATCAATTCAAGTGTTTTTGCTTTAATTTCATCAGAGAAAGCATCACCATTAATGCTTTTAGCGTATAATCCTGCTTCATGTGCTTTCTTTTCAAAAGCAGCGGTATTATACCAGCCCGGTGAAGCCGTTTTCCCAGGTGCCGGTGGTTTTTCAAAATAAACGCCAATTGTGGATGCATCTGCTCCAAAAGCACTGGTAATTCTTGATGCCAGTCCAAAGCCTGTAGAAGCACCAATTACGAGTACTCTTTTAGGACCATCAATAGATCCTTTTGATTTAACGTAGTTAATTTGATTGACAATGTTTTGCTCACATCCTTCAGGGTGTGAAGTCAGGCAAATAAAGCCACGAATTCTAGGTGCAATAATCATAAAATTGTTTTTATTGAGCGCCAAAAATAGGCAATTGTTTTTATTTATTTTTTAACTGGAATTTCCTTTAGCACTGCCAGCAGATAAGTCCAGAATTTTTGAACTGAAGATATCTGTACACGCTCATCGGGAGAGTGGGCTCCACGGATGGTAGGTCCGAATGAAATCATATCCATTCCCGGTAAATGACTGCCCAGAATACCACATTCAAGACCAGCATGGCAAGCTTCTACTTTCGGTTCTGTTCCAAATTTTTCCTTATAAAGCTTCACCATCAGTCTTAAAACATCAGAGTCGGCATTTGGTTTCCAGCCCGGATAATCTCCTGCCTGCTTCACTGTACAGCCCATATTTTCAAAAGAAGCCCTGATGGCATTGGAAACATCTTCTTTAGTCGTCTCCACACTGCTGCGTTGTAATGACTGCGTAATAAATTCGCCGTCTTTCACGATCACTCTTGCCAGGTTACTTGAAGCCTCAACAAGGTTTTCAATATCAGGACTCATCCTGAATACGCCGTTGGGCAGTGCATAAAGTGCATTGACAAGCTTTCTGAAGTCCGTTTTACCCATCACTTTGGCTGGCAAAGCCGTTTCAATCACTATAATCGTCAGTGAAGGCTCAATCGCATGGTATTCTTCTTGAAGTATAGTCTTAAATGTCTCCAGGTAAGACAGGAAAACAGCTTGTTCAGCAACCGGAACAACAACAACAGCTTTTGCCTCTCTGGGAATAGCATTTCTTAAACTTCCGCCATCCAGTAAATTCAGCTGGATGGATACAGTTTTTAATGCCCCGTAAAACAAACGGTTCATTAATTTATTGGCATTGCCCCTCCCCTTGTGGATATCCATACCAGAGTGGCCACCAGTTAGTCCTTTAATTGCAATTTCATAAGCAACGCTATTTTCAGCAACAGATTCCTCGGTATACACGTAGGAGGTATTCGTATCAATACCACCCGCACAGCCTATAGTGAGTTCGTCATCTTCCTCAGTATCCAGATTCAACAGGACAGTTCCGGAAAAATTAACCGGATCAAGCTGCTTGGCGCCTGTCATCCCGGTCTCTTCATCAATAGTAAACATCGCCTCCAGGGCTGGATGCTCAATCTGATCTGAAGCGAGCAAGCCCATGATGGCAGCAACGCCGATACCGTTATCAGCACCCAATGTAGTACCCTTAGCTTTTACCCAGTCAGCCTCAACGAACATATCGATACCCTGACTGTCAAAATCAAATATAGTATCGCTATTTTTCTGGTGTACCATGTCGAGATGCGACTGCAGTACCACTGTCTGGCGTCCCTCCATTCCTGGTGTTGCCTTTTTTTTGATCACCACATTTCCGATATGATCCTGAACTGTCTCCAGTCCTAAACCTTTACCAAAATCAACCATGAATGCAATGACGCGTTCTTCTTTTTTCGAGGCGCGGGGTACTGCATTCAGATTGGCAAAATTATGCCACAGTTCCCGGGGTTCTAAATTTTTGACTTCCATTAAAAATGTATAAGCGGTTCGCTACATAACGTGACGACCTTATTAAAATTATAAATTAAGAATTGGCGAATTTAGGATTATCAGCTTAGATTTTGCTAATCGTTTTCCCAACATACCAGAAGAAATAGCTAAATACCGGAGCGGCGACTATATCCGCAGTATAGTGCACATGCTGAATCAGTAACAGCACTGCCAGCACTGCCGCAGCGGCAAATACTATTCTTTTCTCCCATTTATTCTCCAGGCACAACCCTATCAGAATAATAGTCGCTGTATGTCCGGAGAAAAACAGGTCTTTTGTAATTTCCTGAGCACCATAAAAATAGATCAGAAACGGATCAGTAAGGTGTACCAGTCCGGCAGGAGGTTCAAGGGGAATCAATAGGATAGTCATCATTCGGATCAGACATAAAAATGAATATCCCCATATGGCAATAATACACATTGACGTATTCCTGATGATTCTCCATATAAAAAAACCTCCAATTGGGTAGAGGATCAGGAAAATGTAGGTAGAAACATCATGCGCCGGCAATTTTTCCAATAGCAGATCATTCACAAATACGCCCGGCCTGGCCTGGATAAACAGGAAGAATTCAGGAAGAAAGAATATAATCACAGCCATAGTAATTATTCCTAACACGAATTTTAAACGAAATGCGGGATAATCCCATGCAAGCTGCCAGGAAAATATTTTGGACTGCATTAATATTTGATCAGATGATAAGTTTAGTTGTTGCTGCAAATATAGGGTTAATCTTATAATAGCTGCATTGATCAAATTAAATTGTGATTAAAATTTCAAGTAAAGCAAAAATAACTATCTTCATTATAATGAAGATGAAAGCCCCTATCCTGCCACTACTGGCAATTCCATTGTTACTGCTGACCATGTGTAAACAGAAACAGGCCCCGAAAGTGGAAAGAGATATAACGATAACTCCTAAAAATGCAGTTACTCAATTGTTTGTAGATAGCTTGCAAATGGAAAAATTCATTAGCGGTCAGCAGCTAGACGATAGTGCGGCCCACCGGTTAAGAAATTTTTACAACAGCAGGAACTTCCAGTTCGCATGGCTCTCTGAAACTGGACTGGCAGAACAGGCAAGGGTATTTTATGAAATGGACAAGAAGTATGCAGCAGAATTCAGAGATAGTACTGTGGTGGACAAACAAGTTTCAAAACAGCTGGATGTGCTGATGACAAAAGACACTTCAATAGTTAAAGTCAGCGCCGCCCTGGTGGATCTGGAGATGCAGCTGACGCAGCACTTTTTTAAATTTGTTACCTATGCTTATGATGGAAAGGTAGATCCGGCGGCTTTACAATGGTATATACCCAGAAAAAAGATAGATGCAGTAGCGCTACTGGATTCACTGGTAGTAAAAAAAGGTGCTCAGCTGGAAGAATGGGAACCTGTTAACCCTTATTATAAAACGCTGAATAAGGCGCTGACGAATTGGTATAAGATCGAACAAAGAGGTAAATGGGATAAAATCATTGCCACCCAATCACGCTATAAAGAAACAGATTCGGGAGCAGTGATTGCTGCTTTAAAAAAGCGGCTGAAGGATTACGGGGATTTAACTAATGGTGACACATCGGTCATATTTAATGAAGAGATGACTACCGCAGTCAAAAAAGCGCAAAAACAATTCGGACTTAAACAAAGCGGATATGTTGATGCAGCCTTACTCAAAGCACTGAATGTACCTGTAGAAGAACGTATTCAACAATTACTGATCAATCTGGAGCGGATGCGCTGGATACCGTTAATGCCGGAGAGCAAGATCATCCTGGTCAACATCCCGGAATATAAACTCCATGTTTTTGAATCGAAGAAAGAGGTATTGAACATGGGTATTGTTGTTGGGAAAGCAGCTAACAAGACGGTGATTTTCAGCAATCAACTGAAGAACATCGTATTTAGCCCATATTGGAATATTCCGCCAAGTATTGTACGCGCTGAAATACTGCCCAACATGAAAAGAAATAAAAACTACCTGGCACAAAAGAATATGGAACAGACCGGCTATAGTGATGGTCTGCCGGTAGTTCGTCAGAAACCGGGCAATACCAACTCATTAGGCCGTGTCAAGTTTCTTTTTCCGAATAGCTACAATATCTACCTGCATGACACACCCGCCAAAGCACTTTTTGCAGAACAGGAAAGGGCTTTTAGTCATGGTTGCATCCGTTTGGCAGAACCTAAAAAACTAGCTGAATACCTACTTGCTGATCGCCCGGAGTGGAATACAGCAAAAATTGAAAAAGCAATGACTGCAAAGAAAGAAAATTGGGTGACTTTAAAACAACCCGTACCCGTATTTATCACTTATTTTACGGCATGGGTAGACAAAGAGGGATTAACGAATTTCAGGACTGACCTATATGGGCACGATGACAAAATGCGACAGAAAATGTTTAAACCAATGGTGGCGACGGCAGATTAAAAATAATTCAAACTTTTGTAAAGCCCTGAGGTTATAAACCAAAAATCATACACCTATGGCAACTACAGCAAAAAAAACAACAACAACTAAAGCAGCTTCAAAAACAACAGCTGCCCCGAAAACAGCAGCTAAAGCCGCTGCAAAAAAAGCACCTGCAAGTTCATCAAAAATGGAAGATTCAGAATTTCATGAATTCTTTGTAGATGAACTGAAAGACATTTACTGGGCGGAGAAACATTTAGTAAAAGCATTACCAAAAATGAAAAAAGCAGCGACCAGTCCTGAATTAGCAGCAGCTTTTGAAAAACATACACAGGAAACACAAACACACATCGACACGCTTGAGCAGGTTTTTGCTTTGCTGGGAGAAAAAGCAGCGGCAAAAAAATGTGATGCGATGGCAGGTCTTCTGGAAGAAGCAGATGGTATTATTGAAGATACAGATGCTGGAACTATGATCAGAGATGCAGGACTGATTCTTGCCGCACAGAAGGTTGAGCATTATGAAATTGCTACTTACGGAACGCTGAAAGTATTCGCTGACAATATGGGTAAACCTGAAATTGCAAGTTTATTACAGCAGACTTTAGAAAATGAAAAAGCTACTGATGTTGCTTTAACGCAGGTGGCTGAAAGCTTTGTAAATGAGCAGGCAGTTGCTGAATAATTATTAATTTAAGCACATAAAAAAACCGGAACAAATATTCCGGTTTTTTTATGTGCTTAAATTAATCAAGCCTTTGTTCATTAGATTTTTGATCCTGCAAATCCTCTGCAGCATCGATGGAGTGCGATTTATGGATGTCATCATCTTCCTCAGAGATATCGGACAGTTTTTGATAATACTTATGTAAAGTATCCAGTTCGTCTTCCGTAAGATCTTCAATATCAACCATCCTGTTACTGGCATGTCTGCTGGCAGCAATCAGTTCATTTAATTTCAGCTGAATAGCTTTTGAGTCTTTATTTTGCGACTTCTGAATGAGGAAAACCATTAAAAAGGTAACAATGGTAGTTCCCGTATTAATCACGAGCTGCCAGGTGTCTGAATACTTAAATAAAGGACCTGTGATTCCCCAGATAATCACCACGCCCAACGCTATCCCAAATGCAGTTGAACTTCCTGTAAAACAGGTGATGGCAGTTGACATTCTCTCGAAAAATGAATCTTTCTTCTTTTCCATAGTATATAGCTATTCTTGATGTAAGATGATAGTTATAACAAGGTTCTGCCTTTTCTGTTTTTAATGTATCAATCTAAACAGACGGCTCCAGCGGATTTTGTGAAAAAATGAGGCGTCATGATCATAGCTCATCCATATAAATAAAGCTTTACCTACAATATGATCTTCGGGAACAAAACTCCAGTAACGTGAATCTGCAGAGTTATGCCTGTTATCACCCATCATCCAGTAATAGTTCATTTTAAAGGTGTAAGTGGTAGCAGGTTTACCATTTACCAGAAAGACTCCCCCTTTTTGTTCCAATGTGTTTCCTTCATAGATACGGATCGACCTGGCGTAGCTGAGCATTGTTGCACTGTCCAGATGGATTGTCCATCCCTTTTTTGGAACAATTACGGGTCCCAGATTATCCATATTGGAGTGATGTTTGGGATCATGCGGGTAGATATCCAAATCCTGCTCATCTTTACCCGCATTGCTATTGGTAACAGAGGCTACGAAGTCCATCGCTTTTACTTTGTCCATCATTGCAGGAGAACCGGTAAACTGATAGGTGTTCTGCGCAACTGCAACGATATCATGCTTAATTACAAAACCCAATTCCTCAAATACGGAAAAGTTGATATCACCATTTTTAAAAGTGACCAGGTAATCTGTCTGACCGGTATTGGGTAAAGGAACAGCCTTATGGTTTACGAAAACCAAACCATCTTTAACAGCCACAGTATCGCCGCTGATCCCGATGCATCGTTTAATAAAGTTCTCTCTTTTATCAACCGGACGGGAAGTAATTGTATATTGTGCATATACAGCCTGTCTGCCCATATGACGTAATAATTCGTAATAACTGGCCTCCTGATTTTCCAAAGCCACCGTATCTCCTTCGGGATAATTAAAAACAACTACATCATTTCTTTTGATCTCCTGCAAACCCGGTAATCTCCTGTATTTCCATTGTACACCTTCCCAATATGCCTTTGTATATTTTGTAAGTGGTAAGGTATGATGTGCAAAAGGAAAGGCTACAGGTGTCATAGGCACCCTTGCCCCATAATTCAGCTTACTTACAAAGAGGTAATCGCCGATTAACATTGATCTTTCCATGGAACCAGACGGAATCACATAGGCTTCAATAAAGAAAACGCGGATCAGTGTAGCTGCTACAACTGCAAAAATGATGGCATCGCCCCATTCCCTGCTTTTGGATTTTACCTTTTTTGGTGCATCAGCCGAAATTGTTTTCTTTTTAAACCACATCTTTACCTGTTTCTATTTAGACATCGGCAATACGCTGATGTTACAAAGACCTCATTCTTTGAAAATGATGATGAAATGGCTATGTTTATGGCGAAACAAACAGCAGCAATGAAAACCCAATTAAGAAACGTATATATCCTGCTGCTCATCTTCTCCAATGCTACCGCAGATCAGGTCTCAAAGAGCATCGCGCGTCAGCGACTAATTTATCATGAAGCCATCGAAATTATTGGCAAACATTTCATCCTGATGAAGGTAGAAAACCGGGGAGCTTTTCTAAGCACGGGAGATTCACTTTCCGGAACGGTAAAATTTATTTTCCTAACGCTGATTCCTCTAATTGCTATATTTTATGGGATGTATCTTTTAGTGACGCGCAGTAATATGCCCGACTTATTAGTTATCGGCATTTGTTTTGTGATTGGCGGAGGATTAGGAAACCTGACCGATCGATTATTTTATGGATCTGTGACAGACTTTCTGCATATTGATTTGTTTATATTTAAGACCGGAATTTTTAATATAGGCGACGTCTCTATTCTGATAGGAATGGTGATGATTATGGTTAATATTTATATCTCAAAAAAATAAGATGATGAAACTTCTCCTGACAGTACTCCTGTTTACTTCCTTCACCTTCGGCCTCAGGGCACAAACATCGCTTGTCAAGCTGATAACGAGTAAAGGAGACATCACGTTGTTATTATATGATCAAACTCCGAAACACAGAGATGCGTTTCTCAAAAACATCAAAAAAGGAGTGTTTGACGATGCGCAATTTAACAGAGTAATCAAATCCTTTGTGAGTCAGGCCGGCGAACTGGACGATCCTATTCTGGAACGTGAAAAACTTCATCCGGAACTTCCTTTGGTACGCATACCTGCGGAGATTAATCCACTCCTTTTTCATAAGAAAGGGGCATTGGGAATGGGAAGAAATGACAATCCGGAAAAGAGTTCTTATATTAACCAGATCTATCTCGTAGAAGGGAAAAAACAAACAGATGCGCAATTGGATGTGATTGAGCAAAAAAAAGGCATTAAATTTTCTCAGGCCCAACGGGAGGTTTACAAGTCAATTGGCGGAACACCACATCTGGATAATGATTATACCATATTCGGAGAAGTGATAGCCGGTATGGATGTAGCGGAAGCCATCAATAGTGTTGCGACCAGTTCAACAGATCTTCCATTAGAGACCATCAGCTTCAAACCAGTTATTTTGTCCGGGAAAGAATCACGTGAAATCCTAAAGAAAAAGTTGTCTGTAAATTAGATTGAAATCAGGGTTTGTTAGTTACCCAGTAATGCCCTGAGCTCCGTCTTTTCCTCTTCGTCCAGATCAATAATATGTTCAAGTATGGTGATGATCTGGTCTTTCTGATTGGATTGTAATAAGGTATTGAACAGTGCCACTATTGTTTTTTTCTGGTCAATACTCAGGTTGCTGAAAAGTTTAGGCTGGATCTCATATAAAGAACGGAGTACTTTTAACAGGTTTTCCCTTCCGGTTTTATCCGGGGGCAAAATACCGTCATCCTCGTACTTCTCGATCAGTTTACCAGAGTATTCCTTTAAAAATGGTTTTCTTTTGTCTCTTAAAAATTCATTTACTTTTTTGGTCAGGAATTTAAATTCCGGGGCAGATTTAGACCTGTTATATAACCTTACCTGTGTGTCAAATTCGGATCCATTGAAATCAAAATCCGTAAAAAACTCACTTTCAATATATACGCTGTGGAAATATTCATCGGCTTTTTTATTCAGCGTTGTATATTCTTTATGCATTTCTTCCCCTTTTTCATTGATGAAATAAGCTTTAGAAAGTTCACGGTGCAGGGACTCTTTCCATTGCACAAATTTGAGCTTGAATAAGGTATTGCTATCCTCATATTTCATTTCAATATGCTCTTCATAATGAAGAATATTGTCAGTATAATCCAGGGCTTCACCATTGATGAGTATGGTAAATCCTCTTTTTTTATTCAGTTCAAGAAACCAGCAGAATTCAGCTTTCAGGTAGGGAATAATTTCCTGCACCAGGTAATCATCGGATATTTTCAAGTTAGAAAACAATACCCGGGTTCCGCTTTTACTGTTCAGCGGTATCTCCAGCAGATGTGCCTGGTAATTGTTCAGCGCAGAGACACCAATCTGAATACGTCCGCTTTTCAATACCTCGTTCTGCATAAAGGTAGTTTGCCATTCCGCATCATTAGCGAACTTAAAAAACGTGAGTCGCCCTACCCCGTTTTTACCATGCATTACAGATCTATTCCTATTGGCTCCAAGTTGCTTTGCCTTTTCTGATTCATAAAAGGGATCGAACTTTGTCTTGAGGTTTTTAAAATTGATACCGTAGCCATTGTCTATAATCTCCAGACTATCAATAAATCCCAGTGCATTAGCGGTGTAAATGATCTCTACAGTATCGGCCTTTGCATCAAAGCCATTCCATATATATTCAGAAAGCGCCTGCTTCTCATTATAGTTACGCAGAACTTTCTGAATACCATTTGAAGTAATATTTACATTATTTGACATGACTAGGGAAGGATTGGAATCCAAAACTAGTGAATATTTATATTTAACTAAAGCTTATTGACAAATGCATTTAGAATACGGATAACATACAGGATATCTTTTTCAGTATGCACAAATGAACAGGGCAGGCTCAGCGTGGTTTGGTGAATCCTTTCAGCGATTGGATAGTCATAGCTTTTTAAAATTCCTTTTAAAGCTTCCTGTTGATGAGGGGCCACCGGATAATGAATTTCAGTCATGATGCCCTGATCTGCCAGGTGTTGCTTTAAACGGTCTCTTTCAGGATGCAGTATATTGTAAATATGATAAACATGATAAAAATCAGGACCTTCTACGGGCTTACTGAATGAAGGATCAAGATGAAGGGCATATAAGCCGGCAAGTTTCCGCTTATGTGCATTGATTTCATCGAGATGCGGCAACTTTACTCTTAAAAAAGAGGCCTGAAGTTCATCGAGTCTTGAATTGTAACCAATCACACTATTATGGTATTTCTTTTCAGATCCGTAATTTCTTAGCTGTTTAAGTTTAGTATAATCTGCTGCAGATTTACACATGACTGCCCCTGCATCACCGAGCGCTCCAAGGTTTTTTGTTGGATAAAAGCTAAATGCCCCAAAATCGCCGAATGTTCCTGCCAGCTGTCCTTTATATTTCGCACCATGAGCCTGTGCACAATCCTCAATTACTTTAAGCTGATGCTGAGCGGCAATTGCCATTATCAGATCCATTTCACAGCATTGACCATAGAGATGAACGACCAATATTGCCACCGTATTTTCAGTGACAGCTTCCGCTATCTTCTTTGCGTCTATATTATAGGTCCTGCTATCCGGCTCTACCAACACCGGCACCAGATCACAGTGTATAATAGCCAATATAGTAGCTATATAGGTATTGGACGGCACAATTACTTCAGCACCTTTATTAAAAGCACAACATTTTAAAGATAGAATCAATGCGTCAAGTCCGTTGGCCACACCTGCGGTATACGCAGCACCATGGTAGGCAGAGAACTCGTTTTCAAAGTGTGTTACCTCTTCCCCCAGCACATACCAGCCTTTATCAAGAAAGCTGGAGAATTTATCCCTGAATTTGTCCTCGAATGATTTATTGAGCGTATTTAAATTTTCATAGGGTATCATAAGGCTCATAGATATAATCTTTAGGATCGAAAGCAGTTGACGCGAGCACCAGTAATATCGCATCCGGAGTAAAATCATACATTACATGCCAGTCTTCGGGCAGCAAGATCAGACACTTTTCAGGACTGTCCAATTCAAATACCTCTACAGTTTTGTCATTATTATTGGTGATTTTACAGGCACCTTTGATACATATTGCAGCCTGATGCGTTTCGTGATGACGGTGTCCGCCTCTTTCAGTGTCATCAACAGCATAGATATAGAAGAGTCGCTTGATTTCGAATGGAACAACATTGTCAAGAACAGTCAAAATACCTCTGCTGTCTTTAAAAGTTTTTATGTCTATGATATGGGCCATTATATTTTTTGCAACCTGGTGTAACAGGCTGCTGTTTTATAGGGTGATATTGCAAATGTAATTTTTATCCTGACATAAATAATTTATTAGTTCATTTCGATAGAGAAAAAGGATACAGAACAGCATCATGCCATAGTAGGTAAAAACACCTGTTTTAGCCAAGACGTATTTATACGGATATAGGGGTGAATCTAAAAGCATTAATTTGATTATTATTAAAAGATATCATTATGTACAACGAAATCACTCAGGAAATAACACCGCTAAAATTATGGATGACCATTTTAAATCTGGACCTGCATTCTCCTGTGCTATTTCTAAATGCTTCCGTCAATAAAGAAAACAGACTCATCACTGGAACATGTGATTTCTCTATCTTAAAAGCACAAAATTCAAAATCCTTTAAAACAGAAATTAAAGGCGAGTACAGAATTATTAATACCCTGCAGGAAGGAGATCAGTTAATGATTAATCTTCTGGGTTACCCTCATTACGATCAAAACACACCGAGTATAAAGATTACACTACTGGTCAATCCTAACTGGAAAAGAGGAAAAGCTTATTACCAGTATCTGGAAGACGGAAAGTGGGTGCACGTTCGCAAATCTGAAGTAAAGATTAAAGGCGATGAGCCCTACTATGCCAGTACGAATGACCTGAATATCCACTACTCAGAATTTACTTTTCATAAAAGAGGATTAATGCAGTAAAATGATCTGGATCATTTTTTATGAATGGATGGTCTGCTATATTTGACCTGTCAATTTATTCGTAAACCAATGGATATTGGTTATAATCGAAGGGGCTGTTCCACAAAGTTCAGCCCCTTTTTTAATATAATTTAGCTTATATTTGATCTGCATATAATGCCCCAGACATGTCAGCACCTGTACAACGTATTCAATCAATTGATATACTGCGAGGAATAGTAATGGTAATTATGGCATTGGATCACACCCGTGACTTTTTCCATATCACGGCGATGACAGCTGATCCTCTTGATCCTTCCATTACTACTACAGGATTGTTTTTTACGCGCTGGATCACTCATTTCTGTGCACCCATATTTGTTTTTCTATCAGGCCTGTCTGCCTATTTAGCTGCACAAAATAAAGCCGACCATATCACCAACAAGCATCTTCTTAAGCGCGGTTTATGGCTTGTATTTGCCGAGATCGTAATCGTTACTTTGGGGCTTACCTATAACCCGCTGTATAACTTTATCATATTACAAGTGATCTGGGCAATTGGCTGGAGCATGGTACTGTTAAGTATAATCAGGAGGTTTTCCTATAAATCAGTGTTCATCACAGGTATAGTACTGGTCTTCGGACATGACCTGATTAGCCTTTTAGAGTTGCCTCAGACCGGTTTCTTTGCTGTTACCATGAAAGTATTTTTTACTGCTTCAGGTACTGTTCTCCCCCTCAACTCAACACATTTTATTGGCGTTTTTTATGCCATCCTACCATGGACTGGAATTATGTTTTTAGGTTATGCCTGTGGTGCATGGTATCAGAAAAATTATGATGCTGTGAAAAGAAGAAAAAAACTATTCATCAGCGGACTATTTTTGATCACGCTTTTGATTATATTGAGGTCAACCAATCTGTATGGTGATCCCTCGTTAAGAAAGAACTATCCAACACTGATCCAGAACCTGTTTTCATTCTTAAACACGAGTAAATACCCCCCCTCCCTGATGTATTTTTGCATGACGATAGGTCCGGGATTGATCATTTTATCAGTGCTGGAGCAGGCAAAAAATACATTTACGCGAACAATGACTAACTACGGCAGCGTGCCATTCTTTTATTATATCCTGCATTTTTATGTATTACATCTTTTGCTGGTAATTGTATTTTTCATCAGTGGCAGGCACACGAATGAAATTGTTACCATTCCATTTTTATTCAGACCGGCTAATTTTGGATTCAGTTTACCAATAGTGTACCTGATATGGATCGTTATCGTCATATCGCTATACAGACCATGTTTATGGTTTAAACAATACAAAACAAATCATAGTCAGTGGTGGTTAAAATTTATATAAACAAAATAACATGAGCATTACAAATCAAAATAATCCCTATTATTCAAGAACGGACGATACGCAACTTCATGTAACAAATGCCGAATGGAAAAATATCCTGCCGGCAGATTTATATCATGTTGCACGGGAGCAGGGCACAGAACGTGCATTCACAGGACAGTACTGGGACAGTGAGGAAACAGGCACTTACTATTGTGCTGTTTGCGGTAATCAATTATTCAAATCTGATGCTAAATTTGCAAGCAGCTGTGGATGGCCAAGCTTTTTTGAAACAGTAAAACCAGGCAGTGTGATTTACAAAGAAGATAAAAGCTACGGCATGCGGAGAGTTGAAGTCACCTGCGGACGATGCGATTCACATCTGGGACATATTTTTGAAGACGGTCCCGCTCCCACCTTCAAAAGATTTTGCATGAATGGGGTTTCACTGGAATTTGAGCCAGGTCAGCAATAAGGCATTCGTTCTCCTGCAGATTAAAATCCTTGCAGGAGAACGAATAATCTTTGTAATCGTATATCAGAAGTATATAATCAGCACTTGCCTTTGAGAAATCGGTCAAAAGATTTGCTGTAAAACCGCTCCATCACCTCTTCCGACTTTTCCATTACTTTTTCAAAAGTATAGCCGGTAATCAGATAATCCTCTTTTGCAAAAATTCTAAAGGTTAATCTTTGTTTTCTTTCGTTCAACTTTTTGACTTCCATATTTGACATGGATCGGTCATGCATCGCATAGTTCTCTGCAAGATTTGCACTAATCTTACCCGTTTGAGGATCCTTATACATTAAAATCTCTCTGGAATTAATCAGCGCAGAAAAGCAGAACCGGCTGTACAAATGTGGATGTAATCTTTCTTTATGCAGCAATAGAAACTCAGTCAGGTCTATTTTCATTTCAAAATCATGATCAGGCATCACATCTATAAATTCTTCCTTGAAGGGTACAAACAGATTCTCCGCTATTCGTTCGTCTTTAAAAATAACACAACAGACCGATAACGATGTGTTAAAGGCGGATTTTGGAGCTTCCCAGCCCCACTCAAAATTGCATCCGTAATAAGGACGTAAAGAAAATCCAATCTCGGGGATTACCTCAATATCATTGATCCAGATTTTTTTTTCTGTATATTTTTTTTCAGAGGAGGTGGATTTTAATACAACAGCACCTTTAACATGAATAGTTTTTTGCTGTAGATTGAAATAGTTTAATTGATTTTCAGTGATAAAGGTTGGGCTAACCATAGTAATAAGAATTAAATAATAGATTTTTAACTGCAAACGTAAAGCACCTATCCTCCTTAATAACAAGCATCTACCTTATTTTTAACACAAATTAGATAAATTAAAATTTTATTAAAGCATTTTGTTAATAAAAAAATGAAATAAATTAAATTACTATGTATTTTAGCTTGGGATAAGAATAAAAAATCAACTACACAGGCGTTTTCATTGTATGTCTATATTAATTCCCTGGTTGAAGATATTCTTCAAATTGGCAAGATTTTATATTCAGCTACCAAATGAGCATTATGGATCGTTGCAAATACGAATGTTAATGAGTTTTTTACTATTTTACAAGTCATTAATAATGAAAAGATCAGAATAGCTTCATCATTAAAAACCGACAAAGGCGGCTTGAAGATAAAAAACGATATATACTACTGTCAAAAACAATTATTTACCAATGAAAAAATCTAACAGAAGAAAATTTATAGGTACGGCCGGATTGATTGCCGTGGGCACTGCTGCCTCGGCTTTTCCATCAAGTTCAGAAAAACCAGTATACCCGGTAGTTCATCATGTATTTTTCTGGTTGAAAAACCCGGCATCGAAGGAGGACCGCGACCAGTTAGTGGCTGGTGTTAAAACACTATCGAAAATTGAAACCGTTCGCGAGCTGCATGTGGGTGTTGTAGCAAGTACTGAAAAAAGAGACGTTGTTGATAACAGCTGGGCAGTGTCTGAACTAATGTTCTTTAGTGATCTTGAGGGTCAGGCAACCTATCAGACTCATCCACTTCACCTGGAATTTATAAAAAACTGCAGTCATCTCTGGGAAAAGGTGATCGTTTACGATGCGTTGAAAGCATAAAAGGAAAACATGCGTCATCTCCTCTGGCTGTGACCTTAGAAGATGACGCTTTGCTTTTTTAACAGGAATTATATCAATTGTGCTAATGCATCTTTTGTAAATCCTTTTAATTCATCATTACGATTGGCATGAATTTTTGCGGTCCATTCTGGATCTGCAAGTAAAGGTCTGCCTACTGCAACGAGGTCGAAATCACCCCTGTCCATTCTTCTTACCAATTCGTCTAATGAGGTTGGATCAGAACTCTCACCAGCAAATGCAGCCATAAACTCACCGGAAAGTCCAACTGAACCTACGGTAATGGTAGCTTTACCAGTAATTTTCTTAGCCCAGCCTGCAAAGTTAAGATCAGAATCTTCAAATTCAGGCTCCCAGAAGCGACGTTGTGAACAGTGGAAAATATCTACTCCGGCTTCGGCCATGGGATTGAGCCAGGCCTCCATTTCTTTGGGTGTTTTGGCCAGTTTAAAGTTGTAATCAGCTGGTTTGAATTGAGAGAGACGTATAATCACCGCAAAATCTTCACCTACTTGCTTTCTGACTTCTTTAATTACCTCATTAGCAAATCTTCCGCGCTCAGGCAAGGTCGCCCCGCCATAAATATCCGTACGGTCATTCGTACCATCCCAGAAAAACTGATCAATTAAATAACCATGGGCTCCATGTATCTCTACACAATCAAAACCCAATCGTTTCGCTTCTTTGGCAGCACGGCCATATGCGGCAATTGCATCAGCAATATCAGCATCCTTCATCGCTTGCCCATTCACAAAACCAGGTCTGTTCAAACCGGACGGACCTTCAAAAGGCCCATCTGGCAGCCATCCTGAATGGTGATTGTCCATTACGCCCATATGCCATATCTGGGGACCCATCTGGGCGCCAGACTGATGAACGTGGTCAATCACATTTTTCCAGCCTGCCAGGGCCTCGTCCCCGTAAAAATGTGGCACATTTTTATCATTTGATGAGGCAATGCGATCAATCACTGTTCCTTCAGATAGAATCAAACCAACTTCGCCAGCAGCTCTTCTGCTGTAATAAGCAGAAACATCTGCAGTTGGTATTCCATCTGGCGAAAATGAACGTGTCATCGGTGCCATCACAATTCTATTTTTGATATTTAATGATTTAAGGCTGAAAGGCCTGAATAAACTGTCTGTTTTCATCTGTTTTTATTATTTTCTCAGTATTGTATTTTGATTTTTTTTCAAGTTGCCTTAGGCAGTTTCTATTATAAAGCTGCCATCATTATTCCGATTTTGGAAGACCATGACAATTCCTGTATATTCATTTTATAATTCTTTTTCTATGAGATCTTTTAGCTGCGAAAATGCCTCATCATCTCTTTTATAGTAAGTCCATTGTCCTATTCGGGTAGAACGGATCAGGCCTGCACGCTGCAAAACAGAGAGGTACTCAGATATGGTGGACTGAGTTAACCCGCTTTTCTTCTGTATTTCGCCAACGCAAACACCCGCATCAAACCCAGCTTCCTGAGCCGGAAAATTCTTTTCCGGTTCTTTTAACCATTGCAATATCTGCAATCTCGCTTTGTTGGACAATGCCTTAAAAACTTCCAAATGATCCATGGCACAAAGGTATATCGACTTTTCCCGATATACCAATTAAATAAAATTATTTGACAATAAACTGTTTAAGCTATGATACAGCCACACAGTCAGTTCTGCATTTCTGCAAGATAAAAGGCATATTTATAGTGCTGCAATGAATCCTTACGCCTGTTCCTCTCGTATATTTAAACTTAAAAACGCTATTAACCTCTTCCTCTTACAATGAAAAAATGGATAGCCGCAATATGGTTGACACTTTTAACAGCAGTGATTCTAGGTTTTTTCTGGTATAATCAATTGGTTTACAGTCTTCCTACTCCTGTACCCCGGGGGTATCATCAAATTAGTATTGGTCAGCAACTCACCTTAAACCATAAACTCAATTTCAGGAACGGCAAACCTTTATTTCTGCATTTTTTTAATCCTGACTGCCCTTGTTCAAGATTCAACACAGACCATATCAGGTCCTTAATTAAAAGTCATAAAAACGAAGTGAATTTTGCGGTTATTTTAATGACAAATAAAGATTATACCGCCAGGGAGATCCGGAAAAAGTTTGGTCTTGATGTTCCGGTTATATCCGATACAAGCATTGCTAAACAATGCGGCGTATATTCTACCCCGCAAGCAGTGATAATTACTAGTGATCATCATCTTTATTACCGTGGCAACTACAATAAAAACAGGTATTGTACTGATCAGCAAACAAGTTATGCAAAAATAGCACTGGATGATCTGCTCAACAATAAAAGCAGATCGCAATCAGATGTGCTCGCCATCAAAGCTTACGGTTGTAGTTTACCCGATTGTACTAGTAAATAGGAAACATTGTTATGGATATCAGATATATGGATGATAATGGTTCTTTAGCAGATTACCGGTTCAATGTGAATAAGAGATCAGACAGACTGATTAATTATTTTATGATCGCTTTTTTTCTGGCAGGTCTTTTTTTCGCTACTTTTTACGACACCTGGAATATCGCATTTGGCGTTGGGGGTACCGCCCTGCTTGCATATTATTCTATTAAATGGGCATTACCCAACTCTAATCTCTACCAATATGTCCTGAGTGTTTGTCTTGGTGTTTTCATGGCTCAGTTCATTTATCAGATGCATGGCTTGTTTGAAATGCACTTTTTCGCCTTTATCGGCAGTGCAATTTTAATTACTTATCAAAACTGGAGATTACAACTGCCCATGCTCATTTTTGTAGTTATACATCACCTGGGCCTGAATTATTTACAAAGTATTGGTTATGGTGAAACTTATTTCACCAGTCTGGATTATCTGGCGGTGCGGACAATGTCGCTACACATTGCTTTAACTGCGGTCATTTATTTTATATGCGGTTTATGGTCTTATCATCTCAATACCTATAATGGTGCTCAATTGAGTATGCTTACGCAGATCAGGGAACGTGAGGAACATACTGCAGCACTGGAACAGTTAAACGAACAATTAAAAGTCTCACATCAGGAGGCGGTAAATGCGCGCCTTGAGGCAGAAAAAGCAGCACAGGCTAAAAGCATTTTTTTAGCTACTATGAGTCACGAAATACGAACCCCTATGAATGGGGTAATGGGTATGACATCTCTGTTAGCTGAAACAAATTTAGATGAGGAACAGGCTGATTATGTGAATGTAATCAGTACCAGCGGCGAAGCACTACTGAATGTTATTAATGATATACTGGATTTTTCTAAAATTGAATCCGGTCACATGGAACTGGAGGAAAAATGCTTCGACCTGCATAAATGCACAGAAGATGTGATAGATTTATTCGCGAGTAAAGCGAACGAACAAGGGATTGACCTGCTGTATGAAATAGACCATAACCTACCGGAGCGACTAATCGGTGACAGTTTCCGTCTTCGGCAAATCTTGATCAACCTGATCAATAATGCACTGAAATTCACTCATCATGGAGAGGTTCATATCAGCATTAAGCAGCAGGGGATTAAGGATGAAAAAATCATTGTGCTGTTTGAGATCCGCGATACCGGCATAGGAATCCCCGAAGAGAAAATGAACAGACTCTTCAAGGCATTTTCACAGATAGACTCCTCAAATACCAGAAAATATGGCGGTACCGGTCTGGGTTTGATTATTAGCGAGAGGCTGGTTAAATTGATGAATGGTTTGATTACGGTAAAAAGTGAGGAAGGTAAAGGAACAGTATTTTCATTCACTGTAGAAAGTAAAGTAGGTCAGGATTTACCAGCTGCTCCCTATCTGTACAACACAGATGAGCATCATGGAAAGAGAATATTGATTGTTGATGACAACCATACCAACCTCCGGATACTGAAAACACAGCTTGAGTTATGGAATTTCGCTCCTGTTATTGCAGATAGCGGTCGGCAGGCACTTCAGCTATTGGCCCATGATCAGGATTTTAATATGATTATCACGGATATGCACATGCCGGATATGGATGGCGTGGAGTTTGCAAAAGCCGCCCGGCAGCAGCAATCCACTATTCCTATGCTGCTCTTGAGTTCAGTGGGCGACGAACACAGGTATAAACATCCGGACCTGTTTGTTGCGGTCTTAAATAAACCAGCAAAAAATAAACAGCTTCGTTATCTGATCCATCAGGCACTCAGTGCACACATATCTATTAAAAATAGTGTTGTTACGCAAAAGCCGGCCAATCTATTGTCACCCGATTTTGCCGCTCAACATCCATTGAGCATTTTGATAGCTGAAGACAATGCCATTAACCAGAAACTGATCGCGACAATCCTTAACAAACTGGGTTATCAGCCTGACTTTGCAGTAAATGGAAAAGAAGCCATAGACCTGTATACAATCTACAGGCACAATCTCATTTTGATGGATGTACTGATGCCTGAGATGGATGGTATTGAGGCTACAAAACTGATCAGAAGCGAGGCTGATACACAGCCAAGAATTATCGCATTAACAGCTAATGCGATGACGGAGGACAAAATTGAATATCTGAGTGCAGGAATGGACGGCTACCTTTCCAAACCGCTTGATATCGTATCATTACTGAAAGTGCTTAAAGAATCTGCGAATATTAAAAATTTAGAAAAATAGGTTTAGCGGGATTAGTTACATTTGCACAATATTTTAAAATCAGGTCATCAATAATTTAAGCGCATGTACGACATCTGTTGCATTGGTCATATCACATTAGACAAAGTAGTTACCCCATCGTCAAGTATCCACATGGCAGGCGGAACATCGTTTTACTTCTCCAATGCCATACGTAACATGGAGGTTAACTATTGTCTGATTACGGCTATCGCGCCAACGGAAATGAAATCAGTGGAAGATCTGCGTAAAAACGATATCATAGTTAATGTTATGCCGAGTGCGCATACGGTATATTTTGAGAATATTTACACAGAAAACCTTGATCACAGGGTACAAAGGGTTTTACAAACGGCAGATTCATTTACTGTTGACCAGCTTCTGGAAACTGATGCCACGATATTTCATCTTGGACCGCTGCTGGCCAATGATATCCCACTGGAAGTTATTCAATCTCTGGCAAGCAGAAGCAGCGTATCGTTAGATGTACAAGGTTACCTGCGGGAAGTGGTTGATCATAATGTATGTGCTATTGACTGGGCAGACAAGAAAGAAGGATTAAAATATATCGACATTCTGAAAGCGAGTGAATCGGAGATGGAAGTACTGACAGGCGTAAAAGAAATTGAGTCTGGTGCCAGAATTCTGAATGAATGGGGCGTAAAAGAAGTGGTCATTACCATGGGTAGTAAAGGGTCGATGATATATGACGGAGCTACATTTTACCATGTCAAAGCCTACCGCCCTACTGCCGAGATTGATGCTACAGGCTGCGGTGATACCTATATGGCCGGTTACCTCTATCAACGCGTAAAAGGCAGTGATATACAGTATGCAGGAGAATTTGCTTCGGCTATGGCGAGTTTAAAAATTGAATCGTCAGGACCTTTCACAGGAACTGAAGAGGATATTTTAGCATTGATGAGCAAAAAGCTTTAACTCAAAAAAGCGTATCAAACAGATATGAATCCATCTGATACGCTTCGGCTTGCTTAGGTAAATTTAGGTATTTGATTTTAAATGTCTTTCGCAGTTAATGTCTCACAATATAAAGCGAAATTATCTATTGATATAATCTTTTACATGAACGGCCTGTCTGGAGGGGTGAACGACCGGTATTGCTGGTGCGAACGTAAAAAAACGACAGAAAAAAAAGCCGCATAAACTCATTTCAATACCGTTTTTTAGCCATTTTTTAAATATATATGCCTAATTTCGCAGCTTTTAGATTTCTACTGGGCAATACACACTCAGCAAACATCAAACAACATTAGATAACATGAGTAACACAACAAACCGCAAACAGGATGCGCTTGATTACCATTCCAGCGGGAGACCCGGTAAAATAGAAGTAGTTCCTTCAAAGCCTACAAATTCACAACGAGATTTAGCACTGGCTTACTCACCGGGCGTAGCAGAACCCTGCCTGGAAATTGCCAGGAATCCGGAAGATGTTTATAAATATACGGCAAAAGGAAATTTAGTTGCGGTGATAAGTAATGGTACTGCAGTATTGGGATTAGGAAATATAGGTCCTGCTGCAAGTAAACCTGTAATGGAAGGTAAAGGCTTGTTATTTAAGATCTTTGCTGATATAGATGTTTTTGATCTTGAAATAAATGCGACTACGGCGGATGAGTTTGTCAATGTTGTGAAAGCATTAGAACCTACTTTTGGCGGAGTAAATCTGGAAGACATTGCAGCGCCGATGTGTTTTGAGATTGAACGCCGTTTGAAAGAGGAAATGAATATTCCGGTGATGCATGATGATCAGCATGGTACAGCGATTATTACCAGCGCAGCCCTGATCAATGCATGCGAACTGCAGCGTAAAAAACTGGACAAAATTAAACTTGTAGTGAGTGGTGCAGGAGCAGCAGCAGTTTCCTGTATTAAATTATACCTGAAATTAGGTGTAAAAAAAGAAAACATGCTTGTTTTTGATAAGGATGGTATAGTTAATGTTGACCGTACAGATCTTGATCCGATCCGCATGGAATTTGCGACCTCGCGCAAAGATATCCTGACCCTCTCTCAGGCAATGAAAGATGCAGATGTATTTCTGGGTTTATCTGCGGGAAATATAGTATCGGCAGAAATGATCCAGTCAATGGCCAAAAATCCGATTGTGTTTGCCCTGGCTAATCCTGATCCGGAAATTGCCTATGATATTGCTATCAAATCGCGAAAAGATCTGATTATGGCAACAGGACGTTCAGACTTCCCTAATCAGGTGAATAATGTGCTTGGATTCCCATATATCTTCCGCGGTGCAATGGATGTGCGTGCAACGACGATCAATGAAGAAATGAAGATTGCTGCAGTTAAGGCCATTGCTGAATTAACGAAGTTACCTGTTCCGGAAGTCGTAAACCTGGCTTATAATGCAACAAACCTCAAGTTTGGTAAAGATTATATCATTCCAAAACCTATCGATTCACGCCTGATCAGTATCGTTTCCAGCGCTGTTGCAAAAGCTGCCATGGAATCTGGCGTTGCACGTAAGCAGATCACCAACTGGCCGGCTTACCAGGAAGAATTGCAGATCAGACTTGGCGCTGATGACAAAATCCTTAGAAATATCGCAAGCAAGGCAAAAGCAGCGCCTAAACGGGTTGTATTTGCAGAAGCTGATAATTATAAAATATTGAAAGCTGCACAAATCGTTAAAGATGAAGGCATCGCTACTCCTATTTTGCTTGGAAATATCACCAAGATTCAAAAATTACTCCTGGATCATGACATCACCCTTGGGGATATAGAGATCATCGATCCATGGGTGGGTACTGAAGATTCTGAAAAATATGCGCAACATCTGTATGAAAAGCGCCAGCGTCGCGGAATTACCTTGTATGAAGCCCGCAAACTGGTACGTGACCGTAACTACTATGGATCAAGTATGGTAGAATTTGGACAGGCTGATGCTTTAATTTCGGGTCTGACCAAAAACTACAAAAACACTTTAAAACCTGCATTACAGGTGATCGGCACTAAACCGGGCGTGAAGAAGATAGCGGGAATGTATATGATGCTGACCAAAAAAGGACCAGTATTTTTAGGAGATACTACGGTAAATCCTGATCCTACAGCTCAGGATATGGTAGACATCACTGCATTAATTCATGAAACAGTAACAGGATTAAACATCACACCAAGAATAGCACTGTTATCTTACTCTAATTTTGGTTCTAACAATGGACCAGTTCCTTTGAAGACGAGAAATGCTACCGCTTTGCTGAAGGAAAAATATCCGGATATGATTGTTGATGGTGAAATGCAGGCTAACTTTGCCATGAATGCAGACTTATTACAAGGCAATTATCCTTTCTCCCGACTGAATGGTATTCCAGCTAACACGCTGATCTTTCCTAATCTTGAATCCGGAAACATTGCTTATAAATTACTGCAGGAATTAGGAAATGTAGAAGCTGTTGGCCCTATTTTGCTTGGTCTGAATAAACCTGTGCATGTGTTACAAATGGACAGTTCGGTAAGAGAGATCGTGAATATGGTCACGATTGCCGTAGTAGATGCACAAATGAAATAAGTTTAAAATAATTGATATAGCGTAAAGCCCCTCTGTGAGGGGCTTTACTTTTTATAAACCTGGTAGCTTTAAACCAGAGGACTTAAGATCCTGAACGATCGTTTCCTGTAAAGCTAAACGGGTATCTTCAAAACCATGTGAATTAGCCCAGACATTGATTTTGATTTTATATCCGTCTGTTTCTATGGAGGTTACTCCAATACGCCTCTCGGGAGTTTTCAATAGATCGGCCGACCTGTCTATCGAACGGTTTATGGAAGCCTTTACTTCCTCTATATCAAGTGCAAAGGTAAATTTTAACTCTATATCCAGTCGCCTGCTTCCTACCTTACTGATATTAATGATAATCTCATTAGATAATTTACTGTTAGGCACAATAACGGTTCTGTTATCAAATGTAGTGATCTGCGTATAAAAGATCTGTATAGACGTTACCGTTCCTTCCTGGCTTTGCGTAATGATATTGTCGCCGACTTTGAAAGGTTTTAATAAAAGAATAAGGATACCACTGGCAAAGTTTTGCAGGGTACCAGAAAGTGCCAGACCAGCAGCTACACCAAAAGCACCAATAATGGCCGCAAATAGCGTCATCTGGATACCGATGATCTGCATGACAGCCAGAAACAATAACACACGTAAAGCTACTGCAATGAGGCTTAACAAGAAGGGTTTTACTGATGGGTCAACATCTTTTTCGTGCATGCCGGAATGTGCCCACCTGACCAGCAATTTGATAATCCATAAGCCAACGATCAGGACAACAATACCGAGAATAACTTTTGGTCCGTAATTCAATAACCAGGTAAATGCGCTATCGTAAAATTTCTCTACATTCATAAATAAGGATCTTAGATAAATAAAGATCAAAACCAAATTTATGCCAAAAGGGTTTTAGCTGGTTCTTTTACCCTGCATTAACTTATCCATAGCCTCCTTTAAAGACCCTGCACGGGTAACTTCGCCTGAATTGATAAAAAATATTTCATCTGCATTTTCTATCGTATTCAACCGGTGTGCTATAATCACCAACGTTGTTTCTGCAGGAAGTTGTGCTAAAATTTGTCCAAGCAATTGTTCTGTAATTGTATCAATATTGGCCGTGGCCTCATCCAGGATCAGCAATTCCGGCTTACGCAGCACAGCGCGCATAAAAGCGATCAGCTGCTTCTGCCCCAAACTTAAATTATCTCCACCAGCGGTGACAGGCGTATCCAGGCCGTTTTCAAATATGGAAAGCAAACCTTCCAGCTTAGCTGCTGTAAGTACGGCCAAAAACTGTTCCTCAGAAAATCCCTGGTAGAGTTCATTGCTATATAAAATATTCTCTTTGACTGTCCCGCGGAACAAAAATGGTTCCTGCAGGATAAAACCAATTTTCTGTGCGCGTTCTTCTGCTGTATAGGAACGGATATCTCTTCCTTTTAATAATACTACTCCTTTTATAGGATCATACAGACGTGCCATAATGGAGGCCGTAGTTGTTTTTCCACCACCAGTGGGTCCGACAAGCGCATATGTTTTTCCGCTTTCCATGGTGAAAGATATATTATGCAGGATTTCTTTTCCGTCAGAATAACCAAAATGAACGTCCTGAAATTCGAGGATCCCCTTAGCATTAAGTTGCTCATCATTAGGGACAGTAAGCAGATTACTATGGAGTGCCAAAATCTGCGAAATCCGATCCCAGCCAGCCAGTGCGACCTGGAAACTGGCCCATAATGTAGCCAATTGTCTGAGGGGATTATAGAAATTTGTCGCATAGGACAGGTAACTGACCAACAGTCCGACAGTAAATTCGCCTGTAGTGATGAGGTATATTCCAAAAGACAGCACGACCAATTGTGCTATACTGGAAAATAATCCAAAAACCGGCAAAAAAATATTATTCGCCAGCCCCGCACCTATTGCAGTAGCGTAATTATGTTTATTTGCAGTATCGAAACGATCTCTGAAATAATCACGACGATTAAAAGCGATAATCACTTTGAAATTATTCAGGCTCTCCTGGATTTCAGCACTCATGCCACCGGTACTTTTCATGTTTTCCGCATTTTTTTGCTTTACCCAGGGCGAGCATAATCGCGTAAAAAGCAAAATAAATAATGCAGGCACTAAAGTGGCGAGTCCAAGTTTGATATTGATGACCAATAAAAAGATACCCGCGCCGGTCATTGTTACAATATTTCCGATAAACTGCATCAGGGCCTGAGAAAAAAACTGATTCAGTTTATCCGTATCGTTATTTACCCTGGAAATCAAATCTCCGGCTTTATTTTCATTGAAAAAAGCTACCGGAAGTTGCTGTATTTTATTGAAGATGGCATTTCGCAAGGTAAAAATGATACGCTGTCCTACTCCACCCATCAGCTGAGTCTGAAAATAACTGGTAATGAAAGCAATCAGGTACATTGATAATAATATTCCTGCAAATACGATTACGCCATGAAACTGCTTAGTTTGTATGTATTTATCTATTGTATGGCCAATCAGTAACGGGCCCAGAAGATTAAGAGATGAATTAATTAAGATCGCGAACAACGCAATAATTAGGTTTCTTTTTTCCTCGGAGACCAATTTCAATAAGCTCCTTAATCCAGAAATAGTGCCCTTTTTTTCCTGTGCAGCTGGTTGGCTGTTTAAATTATAGTTCATTCGCATCGTAATTGCTGGTACTTTGTTGGGAATTAAAAATCTGCACGTATTCAGGACTGTTCTCCATTAACTCCTTGTGTGTACCAGAGGCCAGCTTTTCCCCTTGCATCAGAAGAATAATCTGTTCATAATGGGCAATTGCAGCAATTTTCTGTGTAACAGAAATCAGCGTCAGTTCAGGATAATACAGTGCGATATTTTTCAGAATATTGGCCTCTGTCTGATTGTCTACCCGCGCAGTGAAATCGTCCAGCAGTAATATTTTAGGATCAATAGCCAATGCGCGGGCCAGCATGATCCTTTGTTTTTGCCCTCCGGAAAGGCTAAGACCCCGCTCCGATACTTTAGTATTCAATCCATCAGGCAGCGTATCGATAAAATCTTTTAATTCTGCTGTAAGAATGGCTTTAGCTAACGACTCATCTGTTACCAGATCGCTAAAAGCAATGTTTTCACGAATGCTCATATTGAACAGGATACTGTCCTGAAAAACAAATCCCACCTGACTGTGAAATGCTTCGCTGTTGTAGGATTCAATGGGATGCCCGTCAAATAATATCCTGCCGCTGCCGGGTTTAATCAATCCTGTCAGCAGATAAAGCAATTGTGTCTTTCCAGCAGCAGTCGGCCCGATCACAGCGATCTTTGCCCCTGGACTGATAGAGAAGGAAATATCTTTTAATGCTGGTTTTTCTCCGTAGTTCACCGAGATATTTTCTACTGTCAATGCCCCGCTGAGCGGTGAATCAATTGATCCCCTGTCTGGTAGCTCTTCCGTTTCCAATACCTGATTGATCCTGCCAAACGATGCTGTGGCCTGGGCAATCACATTACTCATAAAACCTATCACGAGAATAGGAAAAATCAGCAATGCCAGGTAGCTGTTAAATGCAGCAAAATCCCCCAGACTCATGCTACCGGAGATCACATAATGACCTCCTAATACAAGAATAGTGAGTCCCGCCATATTAGCAGTAAAAACAATGATCGGGATCAGCCATGCAAACAGACGAAGAATCGCCAGTCCGATATTACGTGCCTGAGAACTGGCTTCGAAGAACTTTTCGTATTCCAGTTGCTGAGAGTTAATGACCCTGATTAGCGCAGCGCCCAGTATACTTTCATTGATCACTTTGTTGAGCAAATCAATGACCTCCCTGCTTTTCTTAAACAGTACCTTAACTTTCCTTAAAACCAGGTAAAAAGCCCCCCCAATAATCGGGATGATGGCAATAATCGTCAGCCCAAGCTTCCAGTTAATAGCCAGGAGCAGGACGCTGGCACCAATAATAATGAATAGGGAAGAAACGATAGAAACGATTGCCTGTGAGACGAAGAGTTTTATCGCATCGATATCAGAGGTCAGATTCGTGAGTAATTTAGAGGGATTAGTCTGCTCAATGAAGGCAAAACTCTGCCTTGATATTTTATCAGAAAGCCGCTTTCGAAGGTCGCGCGCCACACGTTCAGAAGCATAAGTCTGCACGATACTTTGCAGATACGTAAAAATAAAAATAACGATTGTCAGGATACCGAATTCAGTAATAATGGACTTAAATGAGAAGTTTCCTTTACTGTAATCATCAATGCCATTACCGATCAGTTTAGGCAAAAATAGATTCAATCCATTACTGAGTAACGCGAAAAGGATAAGCAACATCACCATACCTGAATATGGTTTTAAAAGGCTAAAGATACCAGCCTTCTTTTTTTGATTAGTTTGTTCTGTCATTTTATATAAGCGTCCGCCTCCTTAAATTCATCTGGTCAGGAAAATAAGAATGAATCAACGAAGGTAAACAAAATAGAACTGAAATGAATGACAAACACCAGGGATTATCTACCCCCTGTAAGCAGCTATAGCCTGTCCGATTTCCTGTGCATGGTTTCCTTCCAATATAATCCGGACATCATCTTTGGCACCATTATATTCATACATTGGCACTTCAACTTCCGGTGCCAGTTCCCTGACAGATACCGCATTCCAGGTTTCACCATCGGTACCCATGGTAATTGCACCGACCAGACCACCATTATACAGTATTTTATAAGTTGCTGCTTCTTCAGGATGAATATTCAGATCAAACTTCTGACCATCAAGCTTTACTATGATATTAAACGGATCCATAATGATTTGTTTTTACTGTCTAACATCGGATCATAACAATTGTTTGAGTCATTGTCATCAATTGAATAAGATACAAACGCTATACTAATCCTATTTATTATTGTATTTTTAACCATCAAGAACCATTAATTACCATGAATAAACTATTTATAATGCCAATCCTGGCAATAGTAGCCGTTACTGCAGGATGCGGTAACAACAAATCAGGAACGGAGCAGGAGGGCTCTGCTAGTTCCAGCCCTTTTGCAAACGCAAGTACGCTGGCTTATGAAACGCCTGATTTTGATCAGATCAAAGACAAGGATTTTCAGCCTGCTCTTGAAGAAGGGATGAAAATACAATTAGCTGAAATGAACAAAATTGCAAATAATGCAAAAGCGCCAACCTTTGAGAATACATTGTTGCAGATGGAACGAAGCGGACAGATGCTTGCACGTGTAAATGCAGTTTTCAATTTGCTTACTGGCGCAAATACCAACCCTGTATTACAAAAAGTGCAGGAAGAGACAGCGCCAAAATTCGCAGCTCACAGGGATGCCATTTATCTCAATACCAAATTATTTAAACGTATTGAGCGCATATATGACAGCCGGAAAAACTTAAAACTGGATCCTGAATCTGTACACCTCATCGAATATTATTACCAGCAGTTTCAACTGGCCGGTGCCAGCTTATCTGAAACGGATAAGGCCTCACTGAAAAAATTCAATGCAGAGGAAGCGTCCCTGAGTGCTAAATTTTCCAACCAGCTAATGGCAGCAAATAAAGCAGGTGCTATGGTAGTCTCCAATGCAGATGAGTTAGCGGGTCTGTCTCAGGGTGAGCTTGATGCCGCAATCGAATCAGCTAAAGCAAACAAATTGGAAAACAAGTGGCAGATTCCTTTACAGAATACTACTCAGCAACCACTTTTACAGTCGTTAACCAACCGTGTCACGAGAGAAAAGCTCTACAATTCAGCATGGAACCGTACCGAAAAAAATGATGCAAATGACACACGCAAAACTATAGCACAAATAGCTAAAATCAGGGCTGATAAGGCCAGGTTATTAGGGTTTAAGAGTTATGCTGCATGGAAATTACAGGATCAGATGGCGAAAACACCGGAAGCAGTGGCTACATTTTTCGCCAGACTGGTACCTTCTGCAACAGCGAAGGCCAAAGCGGAAGCAGCTGATATCCAACAGGAAATTGCTGTTCAGAAAGCTAATATTAAATTACAGCCATGGGATTGGAATTATTATGCGGAGATGGTCAGAAAAAAGAAGTATGATCTGGATGAGGGACAAATCAAACCGTATTTTGAATTAAACAAAGTCTTAAAGGACGGTGTCTTCTTTGCTGCAAACCAACTTTACGGATTAACATTCAAAGAGCGGAATGACCTGCCTGTATACCAGAAGGACGTAAAAGTATATGAAGTGTTTGATAAAGACGGTAGTACGGTCGGTTTATTCTATTGTGATTATTTTAAACGCGACAATAAAAATGGCGGTGCGTGGATGGGCAATTTGGTAGAGCAGTCAAGACTGATGGGTACAAAACCAGTCATCTACAATGTCTGCAATTTCACCAAACCGGCAGACGGTCAGCCTGCATTAATTAGTTTCGATGATGTAACTACGATGTTCCATGAATTTGGGCATGGCTTACATGGCCTGTTTGCCAGTCAGCAGTACCCGAGTTTGTCGGGCACCAATGTTGCGCGCGACTTTGTTGAATTCCCATCACAGTTCAATGAACACTGGGCGCTTGATCCTAAAGTTTTGAAAAATTACGCCGTACATTACAAAACGGGTGAAGCTATGCCTCAGCTTTTAGTGGATAAAATTAAAAAAGCAGGAACATTTAACCAGGGATACCGTTTAACTGAATTATTGGCCGCAGCCTCGCTGGATATGCAATGGCATACACTTTCGGCTGGAAGTGATTTACAGCAAGTAAACGATTTTGAACAGGCTGCATTAAAAAGAACCAAACTAAATCTTGCAGAAGTTCCGCCACGCTACCGCACCACCTATTTCTCCCATATCTGGGGCGGAGGGTACGCAGCTGGTTATTATGCTTATTTGTGGACAGAGATGCTGGATGATGATGCTTATTCGTGGTTTGAAGAGAACGGTGGATTGACCAGGGAAAATGGTCAGCGCTTCCGCGACATGATCTTGTCAAAAGGTAATACCGAAGACTACAATAAATTGTTCCTTGATTTTAGGGGGCATGATCCTAAAATAGGGCCAATGCAGAAGAATCGTGGCTTACCAATAGATTAGTAAACTATTTAACAAAAAAAATGCTGACCAGGTCAGCATTTTTTTTGTTATTAAAGTAATAATTTGAACCAGAATTCCGAGCCCTCATCCACCTCACTGTCTACCCCTATTTCACCTAAATGGGCGTCTATGATCTCTTTGGAAATAAACAAGCCCAGTCCGAGTCCTGGTAATTTGTGCTGTTCCGGAGAGCCGACTCTGAAAAACCTTTTGAAAATATCAGGTTGCTTTTCCGCAGGGATCCCCATACCTTTATCTGCCACACTAACCTTCAGATATCCATTCTCAACTACACTGCTAAATTTCAGGAACTTATGTTGTCTTGAATACTTCAGTCCGTTATTGATAAAATTAGTTAATACCTGCTCTATCCTGTCCACATCTCCCTTAATGATAGGGTCAGGACTACAAAGTGAAAATTCAATCTCAATTTCCGGATTTGAAGCAGCTATTGCGTCTGCGCAGTTACGCAGGCTGTCATTGATATTAAATTCACTGAAGTGGTAGTTCATCGCGCCGGATCTGATTTGTGTCACATCCTGCAGGTCGGAAATTATATTCAATAATTTATCAAGCTGGTTATCCATCTTTTCTGTTATAAAAAGATACTCCGTCTGCCCTGCTTTATTCATTTTTAATGACATCATCTGTACATAGGCTTTGAGTATTGCCACGGGCGATTTTAACTCATGCGTTGCCATATACACAAAATCTTCCTGGTTATTGCTATGTTTCATCAGATGCTCATTCATATTTTTTATGTCTGAATTAATTTACGATATTTTTCCTAAATATACGCTTTACCTGGTTAGACAAAAAGAAAAGATCAGATGGATTTACAATAAATAATTTTTTTTCAAAAGTAACTGAAATGTCTTCGTTATAGGAGAGGATAATGATAGGGATTTTAAAGTGATTTACGATCTTTTTAAGCTTGTTGATAGCGTTCTCCGTAGGCAGGTTCTGATCAAAAAAACCGAAAATAACCAGGTCAGGCTCATATGCTGTTAAGCAAACTTCGATATCTTCTGCTGAATCAAATATTTCAACCCGATACTGCTGATGAATAAAAATCATTTCAAGAACATCGAGCATATCCTTGTCGTCATTTACAATTAAAATCTTATTGATCATACTTTTGTTAAATGAATACACAGTCGTACTTAAACAAAGCAATATTAATCAATATAATATCCAGTTCTTCCGCGTACTTATACGTAAAAGCCCAAGTTAAATACTTGAAATGACTTATTATTGCACAATTCCACTCAAAACGGCAAAACGTATCAATGCAGCGGTATTTCTGGAGCCGGTTTTTTCGATAAGGCTTTGTCTGTGCCCTTCAATTGTTCTTTTACTGATAAAAAGCTTGTCAGACATTTCATTATTAGTCAATCCTTCGGCTATTAAATGAAGAATTTCGATTTCCCGGCTGGAAAAGTCAATTTGTGGATTTGCAGCTATTGCAGGTGAATTTGTGCTGTACATTAATTTATCCAGCAAGCGGAGTGACAGTTCTGAACATAAATACTTTCCGCCGGCGTGCACGTGTTTTAAAGAGAACAGTAATTCATCAGCACTTACACTTTTTAGCAGGTAACCAGATGCTCCTTCTGAAAAAGCTTGTGAAACATACTTCTCATTGTCCAGCATGGAAAGGATAACAATACGAGTATCAGGACTTTGCAACTTTAGCTGTTTGATCAAAGTAATACCATCAAGTTCAGGCATATTAATATCTGCCAGGACAATATCTGCCTTAGTACCAGCCGACAACATTTCCAGCACCTCCCGCCCGTTTGTAGCTTCACCAGTAATGGTAATCTCTTTGTCAGCCTCCAGCAACATTCTGATGCCATTTCTTACTATATTGTGGTCCTCCGCTAATATTACCTGCAACATGATCAATTGTTTATTTGCTGGTTAATTTATACAAAAATTGTCTCAATCATCGCTCTATATGTACAATCACGTATTTTCCACGATTACAAGTAATATCATCCGGGCTGGAGGTTATCGCATAAGAGATCTTTTTATGCTTATTCCGGTCCATTAAGTTCCTGTTCATTTTTAAAAGTAATAGTCACTACTAAACCATTACTGGTATTGTTAAATTCGATCTGTCCGTTTAGCAGGTATACCCTGCTTTTAATTCCGCTTAGGCCGGACCCCATCTTAAATGTCTGTTCCAAATCAGTTGTCAGTCCCACTCCATTATCAGACACGATGATGACCACCTGATTATTCTCGATATTTACCTTGATTTCTGCACGGCTTGCGCTGGCATGTTTAATGCAGTTGCTAATTAACTCCTGTATCATACGAAATGCATATAACTGCACATCATCATTCAATCCATCGGCTGAACCATTGAGATAGGTATCAATTGCAAAATCAGGCGTACTTGTTCGCTGTGCCATTTCTTTGATACCGGCTACAAACCCAAAATCTTTAAGCACAGAAGGAGTCAGTTCATAAGAAATCTGTCGTGTTTCCCGGATGGCCTGATCCAGCAACTGATTGATATTCTTAAATTCTCCGGGCATTTTCTGAACCCGCTGAATATTTTCCAGATTCAACCTGATTCCATAAAGCAATTGACATACACTGTCATGCAGTGCCCGGCTGATTGCATTACGCTCCTTCTCCTGCGCCGTTAAGGTAGCCGACAGTATGAGTTTCTGCTGACTGTTACGCAAATTTTCAGACTCTTTCGCAAGCACCTTACGCTCAGTAATATCCATTAAAATACCAGCAAAATAAGTTTTATCATCAAAGGTGTTAATTTCATGCCCTTTTACTGAGATATATTTAATTTCATTTCTGGCGGTAATGATTTTGAATTCAAGATCTATTTCTTTCAATCCATTTACAGCATCAATCAATTTTTGGCGGACCTGCGTCTGATCATCCGGATGTATAAAATCAATCAACGCTTTAATTGTGCCATTAAATATCCCATCATTAATCTCCAGAATATTATGCGTGTAGGGATCCAGGAAAACTTTATTGGTACCAAATTCAATTGTCCAGGTACCCGTAGAGGATGCCTGAAGTGTCATTTCAAGTCGTTCTGTAGTTTCTTTTAAGATTTCCTGAGCATTCCTGCTTTCTGTGATATCGATCACAGCGATATAATATTTAATCTCGGTGGCAATCATATTGGAAATTGCCCTACCTTCCATTCTGGTATAAATAATTTGTTGATCCGGCAAAACCAGTTTAATTTCTGCACTTTGTTTGCCATCTGCATTTTGCATCCTGTGTAAGAAACTATAGAATTTCTCCCAGGATTGGGAAGCGATAAAGCTTTGGAATCTTTTATATAAAATTGCCTGCTTTGAAATATTTAAGAGGTCTACCCCATTCTGATTGGCCTCTTCAACAACGCCCAAATAATCAAGAATAAAATAGCCGACCGGTGCCAGATCATACAGACCAACAAATTTAGCTCTTTCCTTATCCAGCGTGGAATAGGAAGTTTTAAGTTCATCATTCTGCATTTCCAGTTCCAGCTGATAAATCTGGAGTTCGTTTAACAGCACATTAATTTCATCAGCAGTCAGATTTGTTTTAGCAGACAGGCTGTCGTCCAGACGTACTTTACCCGACTGCATGCTGAGCATTGCGGCAATTTTGTCCCTATTAATTTTGTTCCTGTTTTCCACTGTTCTGATCCCTGAAACTAAGTATGATCAACCTACGGTCTGTCTCGTTATCGACATTCACGTGTTCAATTTTTACAGATAAATCTTTTATTCCTATTCCTTGAAAATCATGATGAATAAAGATCTCATCATGAGCTGAGACCGGGTTTAACAACACCTCATCAAACTTATTGGTTTTCCATTTATTATGTGCGATCTCCAGAAACGACTGTTCCTTTAAATCCTGCTCTTTGAGATTGAAAAACTGTGCAAACTGCCGGTTTACGACAAGGATTTTTCCATCATTATCTAAAAAGGCAGTAGCATCCGTCGACGTATCAATCATCGACTGCGTGTAATTAATCAGTGTCTGCAATTTGTTTTCCATCGCTTTCACAGGAGTTATTTTTGTAAATGTAACTACGGCACCGCTGATAAAATTATCCATTGTGCGGTAAGGCATAATTCTAAGGTTATACCATTCACCTTTTTTAGTACTTACCTCCAGTTCCTTGCCAGATAATTTCTCAATTACCTCACGTATAGAATCCTCCAGCGATGGATAATCGAAGTTAGAGACGATATGCGTAATAGACCTGCCCAGATCTGAAGGAATTACATTGAACAACTTGGTTACCTGAGGAGTAAACCTCAATATATTTAACTGGTTATCCAGAAAAATAGTACCTATTTCGGTGTTATCCAGTAGGTTTTTCATATCGTTATTCAGCTGTGTCAGTTCTTCAGCCTTATTCTGATACTGCAGATTAATTGTCATCAGCTCTTCATTCAAAGATTGCATTTCCTCTTTCGTGGTCAGTGCCTCTTCGTTTGTACTTTGAAGTTCCTCATTGGTGCTCTGCAACTCTTCGTTAGTCGACTTCAACTCCTCCAGAGAAGTTTCCATCTGTTCGATGGTACTATGCAGTTGTTGTTTGGTATAAATCAGTTCCTTCTCCAGTTCCTCCACTGCCCCGTTTCTGGAAGGGTCTACCAGATTGCTTGCGCGCGATTTTTTCTTTTGTACACCATGATCGTAAAAAGTAACCAGCAGTAAATCCTGCAGAGGTACCTCTGTAATGTAATCAACCTTAAAACCTACCAAATGAAGCTCGCCATTGTCTTTCACCTTGATCTCCGGTATTTCAATCTTATCCTTCTGCTCCCATGCCTGGTGCAAAGCATTTCCCAGTGCATATTTAAGTTCTTCTTTTGCCAGTCGGTGGATATTAAAAACTGCTTCTCCGGAGCTGATTTGCATAAACAAAGAAGTCTTGCCATTGATATATAAAATATCACCCCGTTCATTTAATAACAATGAAGGTGGTGTATACTCCTCCAGCAGAATTTTATGAAACGTTTCAGCTAAAGGATTTTTCAATGTTTTCACTGGTGGCAGTTTCAGCGATTTACTGTTATGGTTTGCTACATTAAAAGGAAAGTCTAGCATTTTACCCATCGCAGAAGCACCTTCTTTACGTTGAAATAATTTCCATTTTGTATCCAAAGTATTAAAGCTATCGTGAAAACCTCCCACAGATTCTGCTGGTCCCAGAAACAGTAAACTATTGGGATTTAAAGAGTAATGGAATACCGGTATAATTTTCTTCTGGAGTTCTGTAGTCAGGTAAATCATTACATTTCTGCAGCATAACAAATCCAGTCTGGTAAATGGAGCGTCCTTGATCAGGTTATGCTGTGCAAATACAATCATTTCACGCACCTCCTTTTTCACCATATACCCGTCATTCGTTTTAACAAAAAAACGAGCTAATCTTTCCGGAGAAACTTCAGAAATGATATTAGCGAGATAACTACCTGCTCTGGCATGGTCAATTGCATTCGGATCAAGATCAGTTGCAAAAATCTGCAACCGGGGCGTACGTGCAAAATGTGCCGATTCGATGTATTCAATCAGTAGAATTGCTATAGAATAGGCTTCCTCACCAGTTGAGCAGCCCGCTACCCAGACACGTATCGGCTCATCATCCTTTTTCCCGGCCAGTAGAAGATATAAATGTTCCTTCAGTACATCGAATGCAAACTGGTCCCTGAAAAACTTGGTTACACCAATGAGCAACTCATTGAATAACAGCAAAATCTCTCCGGGATTTTCCCTCAGAAAATTAATATAGTCTACGTAATCATGTAACTGATGAAAAGCGATTCTCCTTTCAATCCGTCTGATAATTGTACTTTTTTTATATAAAGTGAAGTCATGCCCCGTATTGGACCGCAGCAGCATCAGTATTTTTTGTAAATGCGTCTGGTTGTTATTGCTGATAGGGAAGTCGGACGCCTGCTGTGCATCCCGCATTGCCGGATGATTAAGATATTGCACCAGCTTAACAGGCATTTCTTCCGCAGACAATACATAATCTACCATATTTGTTTTGATGGCTGCATTGGGCATACTTTGATATTCTGCCGTCGCGGGATCCTGTACCATCGCCATTCCTAACTTCTCTTTGATCATCCTTACCCCTGTTTCACCATCTGCACCCATGCCAGAAAAAATTATAGCCACAGCATTACTCCATTGGTCTTCAGCAAGACTTTGCAGGAAATAATCAATAGACATGTGTGCTCCTTTATAACGTGATGCTTCCATTAAAAGCAATTTCCCGTTATGAATTCCCATGTCTTTACCCGGAGGGATAATATAGATATGGTCAGGCTGAACCAGGGTTCCGTCTTCCGCCTCAGTAATTTTCATACCAGTTACAGGCTGCAGCAACCGGGAAACATCTATGGTATGTGCAGTGTCCAGATGCATCACAATAACAAATGCCATTCCGCTGTTTACAGGCATATGCAGGAAAAAGCTTTCGAATGCATGAAACGATCCTGCTGAGCCTCCCATACCAATGATTGGAAAGGATGCACTTGTTTGATTTGACTCTTTATTGGTTAACGTATTTTGATTCATTTGAATTGGTGATGAACATTACTGCTAAGTTAAGGCTTATTCTCTCCTATCACAAAATAGGTAAGAATAATAATTAAATCTCAAATGAGCTGAGCATATACTTGCAATCGCAGGAAAACACTATTGTTTTTTATTTAAATAATCTGGTCATCCCTATTAAGTCAGGAACAGGCCCGTATGGGATTTATTCATCGTAAAAACAAGTACTATCCGTTACAGAACAGGTATTAATCCGTTTATAAGCAGCATACTATTTGTGCCTTTATTAAAATTGATAAATAAGTTTAACGCGTTCTTATGGCTGCACTAAAAGGTAGTATCAGACTTGTATTCGGAGAGGGGCTGGAAGTAGAGTACGCGTCAGACCTTAATATTATCTGGATGATCAAAAAGGGATCCATTCTCAATTTTCAGGATGAAAATATCATTGAAGTGATTGAAATGGATACCTATTTTAAGGAGACAGACAACCTGGTTAGCTTCCTGATCGTCGCCCAAGTCAGGCTGATGCTGTAAAATAAATTATTCAAGGTTTTAGCTTAGAAAATTTATGATATCAAATGATTTAACAAAAGTACTCCTCCCAATCCAAGTACTGAAATCAGACTTTCCATCATCGTCCAGGTTTTAAAAGTCTCTTTTAAAGTGAGATTGAAATATTCTTTAAACATCCAGAAACCTGTATCATTCACATGTGAAAACATCAGGCTCCCCGCACCTACCGCCAATACCATCAATTCTGCGGAAGCACCTGCGGCAACAAATGGAATAACCATTCCCGAAGCCGTTAAAGCGGCTACTGTGGCCGAACCTAAAGTCACGCGCAATGCAGCTGCGATCAGCCAGCCCAGAAAAAGCGGGGATACATTCATGTTAGCGGTGAGTTCTTTTACCTGCTCGCCTATCCCGCTATCTACCAGAATCTGCTTGAAGGCACCACCTGCTGCTATGATCAGGATAATCATCGCGATGCTTTTTACGCCTTCGGCACAAGATTCCATTGCTTTTTCTACCGCTGTATCCTGAATAATGAGTGTGATGATGATGGCCAGCATCAGTGCCGCTGTGGGATCTGCAATGAAATTAAAAATATGATTGGCCAATGGACTTATATTTAAAGCTGCCCCGATGGTGCCGGCAGCAATAAAAAATATGGGAGAAAGTGCAATAATAAAGCTTTTAAGCGCAGACGGCAATCCATCTTCTTCCTTCAGATCAAGATCTGCTGTAGATTTTACTCCTGCAGGGATTTTTATGATCGTGCGGGGGAAAAACACACCAGCAACCATGGCAATCGGTATACTGAGTATCAATCCGTAGATCAGTGTTTTACCAATATCAGCATGAAAGATACTTGCCAGGGCAACTGGTCCCGGATGAGGAGGAAGAAAGCCATGCGTAACAGAAAGGGCTGCCGCCATAGGAATACCTACATATAGTTTAGGCAGTTTGACAGCTGTTGCGATGGTAAAAACCAAAGGAATCAGTACTACAAAACCTGCATTATAAAATAATGGGATCCCTACCAATATACCGGTAAGCAATACTGCCCACTGGATATGCTGCACCCCAAAGATCCTGATCAGCACAAATACAATTTTTTTAGCAGCGCCACTATCCTCAGCCAGCTTCCCTACCATTGCACCGAGGGCGAGTACCATGACCATACCTCCCAGCGTACTTCCGATTCCATTGGTAATGGAAGTCATTACTTTCTGCAGTGGAAGTCCCAGCATTAATCCTGTCAGTACCGACACAATCAGCAGGGAAAGCATTGGATTTATCTTTTTGAGAATGAGTATCAGCAGAACAATTATTCCGGCAAGGACGAACAGTAAATCCATATATATTTGGCTTGATTATGCCCAAGATAAAAAAACGTTTAATAAAATCAGCCAGAATAGACTATAATAAAAAAGGACAGAGAAAAATCCCTGTCCCATTATCATTATCTTAAGATAGCTTATTCTACAATAGCCCTGAACATCAGAGCACCAACCGTCAGGTTAGTACGACTGTCAATCAATATGGCTGAACCGTTCGCTTTATTTTCAGAAAACAAATCAAAGGCCAGTTCATCTGCTGTTTTTATGACCACGCGACCTATATCGTTTAGTTTAAACTGATGTGTATCTTCCTTTTCCAGTGTATTGATATTTACCAGGTGAATGATTTCACGGATTTTACACTTTGTCAGTTTACTGTTATGCTGTAAAAAATAAGTAATAGTATCATCCATTGGTTTGTTATCCATCCAGCAGAGATCTGCTTCAATCAGCTGTGAACTTTGAGGTAAGTGCGCTGAATTCACCAGTACATCTCCCCTGCTGATATCGATATTATCTTTTAAATGCAATGTAACAGACATTCCCGCAAAAACTTCTTCCGGGGTCTGATCAAATACTTCAATTTTTTCTATTACAGAACTGTTACCAGATGGCAAAACAGTCACTTTATCGTTGACTTTAAACGTGCCACTCAGGATTCTGCCGGCATATCCTCTGTAATCGTGAAGCTCATCCGTCTGTGGCCGGATCACCCACTGCACAGGCATTCTCGCAAAATCACTCGTCTGACTGCTTGTCACTTCAACTGTTTCCAGAAAATCAAGCAGACTCGTACCGGTATACCAGGGCATATGCTCAGAACGATTAACAATATTATCGCCTTTCAATGCACTTACCGGGATGAAAGTAATGCCTTTCAGCTGCAGATTAGCAGCCAGTGTTTTATACTTTTCAATGATGCTGTTATAAACCTGCTCGCTGTATCCTTCCATATCCATTTTGTTGATACAGATCACCACATTAGTGATCCCTAACAAAGAAACAAGATAAGAGTGGCGGATGGTTTGCTCCACTACACCATTCCTTGCATCAATGAGGATAATGGCCAGATTTGCGGTAGATGCACCTGTCACCATATTCCGTGTGTACTGGATATGTCCTGGTGTATCAGCAATAATAAATTTCCTTTTTTCTGTCTGGAAGTACTTATAGGCTACGTCAATTGTAATTCCCTGTTCTCTTTCTGCACGGAGCCCGTCCGTCAGGATGGCCAGATCAATAGATCCGTCATCATTTTTGCGGTTGGATTGCTGTAACGCTTCCAGCTGATCGGCAAGGATAGAGCCTGTATCATATAATAAACGACCAATCAGTGTACTCTTCCCGTCGTCAACGCTTCCTGCTGTAAAAAATTTAAGTATATTCATTAAAAGTATCCTCCTTTTTTGCGGTCTTCCATTGCTGCTTCCGATACTTTATCGTCCAGACGGGCACCACGTTCACTTATTTTCGATGCGCTGATTTCATCAATAATATCATCAATCTGATCAGCTTCAGACTCCACCGCTGCTGTACAGCTCATATCTCCCACAGTGCGGAATCTAACCATGCGACTGGTTACAATATCTGCATCATCCATATTCAGGAAAGGCGATGCTGCCATCAGCTGTCCGTTTCTGGTGATACAATCCCGCTGATGCGCAAAGTATATGGACGGAAGATCCATTTTTTCTCTGCGGATATAATTCCAGACATCCAGTTCTGTCCAGTTACTGATAGGGAATACCCTTACATTTTCCCCTTTATGAATTTTCCCGTTATAGATATTCCAGAGTTCCGGTCGCTGCCGTTTAGGATCCCACTGACCAAACTCGTCCCTTACAGAAAAGATCCTTTCTTTGGCTCTGGCTTTTTCCTCATCTCTTCTGGCACCCCCAATACAGGCATCAAAACCATGTTTTGCAATCGTATCCAATAAGGTAACTGTCTGCAATGTGTTTCTGCTGGCATTTTTACCTTTCTGTTCAATTACCTTACCATCATCTATCGACTCCTGCACATAACCTACAATGAGTTTCTCCCCGAGCCGGGCAACCATTTGATCCCTGTAGGTAATCGTTTCTTCAAAATTATGTCCGGTATCAATATGAACCAGAGGAAATGGAAACTTACCCGGGCGAAAAGCTTTTTCAGCAAGTCTTACCAGGGTGATAGAATCTTTTCCACCAGAAAACAGCAATGCAGGCTTTTCAAATTGTCCCGCTACTTCACGCAGAATATGAATTGCTTCTGCTTCTAACTCGTCTAAATAATCTAAATTATATTTACTCATGTGCTTTACATTATTTCGTGGCATGCAAACCACATTCTTTCTTCGACTGATCTTCCCACCACCATCTTCCCGCTCTGAAATCCTCACCATCCTGTACAGCTCTTGTACATGGTGCACAGCCTATGCTTGGAAATCCTTTATCATGAAGGGTATTATATACAATATTATTCTTTTTGATGTATGCTTTCACCTCTGTTAAGCTCCAGTCAAATATAGGATGAAATTTAATCAATTGATTTTGTTCGTCCCATTCCAGGTTTGACATATCAGTACGGTTTAATGACTGCTCCGAACGTATTCCCGTTACCCAGCATTTATTTCCCTGCAACGCTCTTTTCAGCGGAACAATCTTACGGATATGACAACATTCCTTCCTGTTTTCTACCGATTCATAAAAACTGCTGGGTCCTTTTTTAGTAATCATCTCCTCCAGCGCGGCAGCATCAGGATAATAGGCATGGATAGGTTTATGATAATTTTCCAGTGTCCTGTTCCAAACATAATAGGTTTCAGGAAAAAGCCGGCCTGTTTCCAGCGTAAATACCTTAACAGGAAGGTCGTTCGCAAATATCATGTCAGTAACGACCTGATCTTCCCAACCAAAACTAGTTGAAAAAGTAATCTGTCCGGCAAACTGTTCCGCAAGGAAACTGATGGCCTCTACCGGTCCCATATCCTTTATCTGCACAGCTATTTCATCCAGGTACGCTTTCATTATATAAATTTTAAGATAAATAAAATAACACTTCTCAGGCTGACCAGTATCACGATGATCCCTACAGACAACATAATGCTTTTTACAGAAATCCGGTTAGAAACCTTGGCTGCTATAGGAGCAGCCAGCGCACTGCCGATAACTAATCCTGCTACAGCTTCCCAGTGTGCTGATTTTAACATGGTGATAAAGGTTAATGAACTCATCAGTGCGATAAAAAAACGGGTCAGCTTCACTGTTCCAAGAGAAAACCTTGCATTTCTGCCACCGGCGATCAAACTGGACAATACGATTGACCCCCATCCTCCGCCACCTACTGCATCTACAAAACCACCACCCAGGCCTAAAAGACCTATTTTTTTAATCTTTCCATTTTTATAGGAAGATGTTTTATTCAGTGCTTTCTTAAGAATCACCCATCCCAGGATGAGCGTATATAGTGATACCAATGGTTTAGTATAAGCACTGTAATGTTCTAACGAGGAAAGCAGCCATGCGCCGGTAACCGCTCCGAGAATGCCGGGAATGATCAATAGTTTAAAGAGTTTCCAGTTGATATTTCCCATCCTGTAATGCATCCAACCTGCTATTCCGTTACTGAGTACTTCTGACAGATGGACACCCATACTCGCTGAAGCAGGGGGAATACCCATGGATAAAGAAAAAGCCGTTGAAGTAACCCCATAAGACATTCCAATCGCTCCATCTACCATGGCGAACACAAAACCACCGAACAGAAACCAGTAAAACACAGGATTTATTCCCGCTACATAGGCTTGAAATTCAGGTTCTCTTTGCCAGAATACAGCGACCAGGATGGCAAGAGACAATACTATAGTCAGCCAGATCAGCCATTTGAATTTTGGAACAGCCGTTTTAGCAATTGCTGTCTTCGTCGTAACAACAGGTATTGCATTTAACTGCGGCTCCACCAACACAGCACTTACTTCATTCAGCTTCTTCACTTTCGAACTGAAATCACCCTCTAAAGTATTTCGGAACCTGCTCATCTGGTCCAGCGTTATCGCCAATTCTTCAGGCAGGCTCTCATTAAACAGTTCCTTTAATCTTTTCGCTATTGTCGGTGATTTCCCATTCGTTGATATTGCAATTTTCAAATCGCCTTTTTTCACAATTGATCCCAGGTAAAAATCACACAGATCGGGTTTGTCGGCAACATTGACCAGCAATTTCAAGGCATGCGCATCCTGGATGATCTCCGCGTTCAATACATTGTTATTTGTTGCCGCGATTACAAGATCAGCCTTTTCAAGATCAGCCGCCGAATAAGTTTTCTGGCAGAGACTCAATTGTGGTAACCGTATGGCCAGCGCAGCCACTTCCGCACAAATTTCTTCAGCTACAATTGTAATTTTTGCATGCTCACTCTGTGCCAGTACGGCGCTTAGCTTTTCAAGCCCAACAGGTCCTGCCCCAATAATTACTGTATGTAACTGATTGAGTTTTAAAAACACCGGAAATAGCTGATTACCTTTTAATTCCACGCGTTATAATTCTTCTTTAACTGCAGCAAAAAAGTCCCTGATCGGCTGAAATTCTGGATGCAATGAAACTACTTCACCGAAAACCAATATTGCGGGTGCGCCTATACCTTTTTCCTCTACTACTTCAACAATTGTATCTACAATCCCAATAGCAAACTTTTCATTTTCAGTCGAGCCATTCTGGATGACCGCTACCGGTAGCTTACTCTTTCCTTCGTGCTGATACAACTTAACAATAGCTTTAAGCTTATTTAAGCCCATCAGCACCACAACGGTCGCCTTTGTTCTGGCAGCCTCATATAAATCATTTGAAATAGCTCCGGAAGCAGTTGTGCCTGTCACTACCCAGAAGCTCTCACTTAAACCGCGGTGCGTCACCGGAATCTGCTGCAGCCCCGGCACAGAGATGGAACTTGATAATCCCGGAATCACCTGTGCGACAATACTATATCCCGCAGCGAAGTTAACTTCTTCATAACCACGACCAAAAACAAAGGGATCGCCCCCTTTCAGCCGGACTACATGACCATAATTCAATGCATAATCAACCATTAGCTGGTTTACAGCTTCCTGAGAAAAGGAATGTTCACCAGAACGTTTCCCAACATACACTTTAATTGCATCTGTTGCGGCATATTCCAATATCTTTTCATTTACCAGCGCATCATACAAAACAACATCTGCATCTTTCAATGCATTTGCACCTTTCATCGTGATCAGTTCCGGATCGCCCGGACCAGCACCAACCAGCGTAATTCTGGGCTCTCTTATTTTTCTCTTCGCTTCAATCATGATACGAATTGCGCCTCCCTTTTCGCTTTCATTTGTTTATAAAATTCAGTTGCCTGGTTCAGATAGGTAATTGCAAATTCTTCTGTAGGTTCATTTTTATTGATCTGCAATACCAGTTCATTAAAAGTTGAAGATAAGCTAACCTCTCCCGTCTCCACATAATTGGTATCAAATTCTCTCAGAATGCCAATCTGTGTACTGCTGTTTACACCTTTATCCAGCAACATAGCTTTCGCAGTATTTACAAATACGCTGTAGGAATGATAAATTGCATCAGACCATGCTTTGCCTTCAAAAGCTTCACCTGCCCATTGCAGTTTCTCTTCCCCTTCGAGTAATAATGTAGCCACGAGATCAATCACTACACCGGCGCATTCCCCTACACCAATTGCTGTCATAAAGGTTTCTTCATGGCCCCAATCCACATATTCTTCATCTTTCAATGCAGTAAGGTCAGCCAGCGGCTTCAATAACTGGTAGAAATAATCTTTCCCTTTGGCATCATAATAGGCATGAAAACTTTCATGCTCCCCTGAATTGGTATGGAAATCATCCAGCACTGTCCTCAATATTGCCGGCGCACGTTTTGTTGGTGCTTTGATGACACGCTCAGCAACCCTACCTATGCCATCACCTACTGTACCACCGCCAATCATGACCTGTACTGCCGGTACAACTTTACCGTTTGCTTTCACAGAGCTGCCATGAAAACCAATATGGGCAAGCCCATGCTGACCACATGAATTCATACACCCGCTTATCTTGATCTTAATATCTTTATCGTAAACCAGATCCGGATATTCTTCATGGATTACTGTTTCCAGCACCACCGCTAATGACATAGAGTTTGCAATACCAAGGTTACAGGTGTCTGTACCCGGACATGTGGTCACATCTGCTATACTATCAAATCCCGGCACTGCAAAATCAAGTGCTTTTAGATTTTTATACAAGGGCAGCAGCGCTTCTTTTCTAACAAATTTAAGCAGTAACCCCTGATTCTGGGTAATACGTATCTCATCAGCTACATAAGGACGTATAGCGTCCACGAACAGCCTGGCTTTATTCGTTTTAATATCACCTACCGGTACTTTTATATATACACCATAGAAACCCTTCTGCTTTTGCTCAAAAACATTTGTGTCCAGCCATTGCTGATAATGGAATTCATCGTCTGCCTTACCAGCTGTTGCAACTATATTTTCCGGAATAAAAGGTAAGGGAATAGCTGCTGTATCTATCTTAAACGTTTTAACTTTATTTGCCGTTACTTCTTCGGCAATCAGGCGGGTAACTTCTTCCAATCCCAGCTTCTGCACCAGGTATTTCATTCTTGCCTTATTCCTGTTTGTTCTTTCCCCATAACGGTCGAACACCCGCAGAACGGATTCTGTATAGGGAATGATCTGATCTTCATGAAGGAATTCATGTACCACACTCGCCAGAAAAGGTTGTGCGCCTAATCCACCGGCAAACATGACCTTAAAGCCTCGTTCCCCAGCTTCATTTATTTTTGGAATAAATCCTAAATCATGAATGTAACTAAAAGCGGTATCCTTCTCTGTTGCGGAGAAAGAAATTTTGATCTTTCTGCCCATTTCCTGGCATACCGGGTTACGCAGGAAGTATTTAAAAACTGCCTGTGCATAGGGCGAAACATCGAAAAGTTCATCAGGATTGATACCCGCATCTGGTGAAGAGGTGACGTTCCTTACGGTATTACCGCAGGCTTCACGTAAAGTAATATCGTCACGTTCCAGTTCTGCCCATAGTTGAGGTGTACGGTCCAGGCTCACATAATGAATCTGAATATCCTGTCTGGTGGTTAAATGCAGATTTCCACTGCCATATTCGTCAGACACATCTGCTATTCTTAACAATTGCTGAAAGGTGATTTTACCAAATGGCAGTTTAATACGCACCATTTGCACACCAGGCTGTCGCTGACCATAAACTCCCCGGGCCAATCTGAGGCTGCGGAATTTCTCATCGTGAATTTTTCCCTCACGAAAGGCACGGATCTTCTGCTCAAGATCTATGATATCTTTTTCTACTATCGGATTTTCTAGCTCCGTTCTAAAACTTTGCATGTCAATAAATCTTGGTTTTGGTTTTGTTTTGCCCAGAGCGGTTGTGAAACTCTGAACTCAAATATATATAATATATATAGATCTAGTAGTTTTAAATGCAAAAAATGATGATCTGACAACAGAAATGTGAGTTACGACCTGAATTACAATAAGATACAAAGAGAGCGTGAAAAACGTAGCGAGGAAAGGTTAATTGTATCATTAAAAAAACCTGGCGCAAAAAAAAATATCAGGACATCCACCCTGATATTTTTTATCAACTAAACCTAAACTTGATAAATACTAACCAAATATTTACATCGGCAAAAGTAGATGATCAATGTTAAGCGCAAATAAATAAATGATTACTAAATCAGCTTAGCAATACCTATACCTGCATATTTTACTGTCCTGAAATATCTACTGCTCCCATATAAATACTATTGGAGATCCTCTTTCTATCATTACTGATAAAGGATAAGTACACATGTACAATTGTATCTTTTCCTGGATAGGGTGAGAGTGCAAGGCTTGCTTTACCTTCAGCTCTTTTGGCTCCTGCTTTTTCATGAAAGGTTTGACCATCTGAGGGATAATAAGCCATCAGCATTACCTGATCGTCGTAGAACTGCTTTTTTTCTACAGACCATTCGGTATCCCAGGTAAAATCCAGATGACCATCCCTGTAAGTGACTTTGGCATTCTCAACGATTGGCATTTTTCCTTTTGAGATCGCTACTTTGGAAAAGTTGATATACTGATTTGGATAAACGCCTTCAACGGCTTTCAGGTTTTTCTTAAATGCCAAATTATGGGCATTATTAACGGTGCCCTTGGCAGCACGTTCAAATCCAACCTGGTACATTTTTCCCACATCGCTCAAGAGGGTATTTACAATTCTATATTTCTCCTGATTCGCAATTTCAGCTGGCGTGAAAGGTTTTTTTCTAACACCAATTGTACGAACCACCCATTGCCCATTAAGTTTATAATAAACTAAATTTGCAATTTTACCACTGGCATACTGAGGATTACCATTTTTTGATCTGGCCATTTTTTTTTGTTTTTAGGTGAATAATTAAACATATGATCAGATTAAGATTCGACCTCCAGGACCAGATGATGGAATACCTAACTGATTTTGAGCAATTTAAGAAGAGCTATAAAAAAGATAAAATAAATGTTATTAACATTTTCTTTAACTGGTATATTTTTTTGAACGCATTATATGAAAGTCCCCCGGAACTGAGAAAAGAAAGTAGGGGAACTAGCAGACTGGTCTGAGACGCTGGTATGTTAAAAACTTTTTGACAAAGCCCCGAATAGCTCTTGGTAGGGCTTTTTCAAGGCCTCGTCAAGGCCCTGTCAACCCATACCCGTCCCATATTCCTCCCAAATCAGAAAAGGGCGGTTAATACAACAAAATACAGCGGCACTTTACCACTATCTTTCAAAAATTCAATCATCATATGGATAAAAAAGTAACTTTACACTTTAACAAAAATTGGTGCAGATCGTGCCGCTAGATTTATCCCTTTATGTCAGACATTAAACAATACCCGGAATTAGAATTCATTTCAGAAAAAATAAAGAAAGCCATCACAGATGCCACGCTTCAGAAAGAATCAGCAGCAGTTTCGATCATCAAAGATGGAAACGATGTGATTCATATTGAGCAAACATTTGCAGCATCAGACAATACAGCTATTATTTCTATAACAGATAAAAAGGAAATCCTGTATAGCGAGGATTTGCTGGAAGAATTGCAGGATGTACATTTAGAAACTAAGACTGATACTGATTTGCATGCTGCATTAAAAGTGTCAAGTATTATTATTAACGGACTAAGCGTACAAACTGAATTTGTATTTCAGGCAGTGAAAGATTGTTTTGACACGCTGAGCAGCAGTTACCAGTTTTTAAAAATCATCCGCAAGAACGTAAATGCACTCACTATAGATTTTAAATTCGGAGACCATAAGTTTCAGATTGTTGTGACCAACAACCCCGACGCGGTATCAATTACGGCAGAATTTGGCAGCCAGGCAAACCCTAAGGTAAATGAAACAATTGCAGCTGATGTGGCGAAGGTTCAACAGGCATTAAACAAGCTTTTCAAAGATTAGCTAGTGGATGTAAGTGCAATGACATCATAAATAAATTATAACTAATCCTCATTATGGTTGGAAGCAATACCTTCCAACCATAATTTCCTATCTCCTGAATAATTCCTGCTGTGGCGATCACCTTATCTATCGACAGAGATTTCCGTACAATTAAAGGATTAGTGCATTAAATCAACATATTCTTAAAAAAAAACCTATAACAATAGGGAACAACATTACTGAATATAAAAGGGGGAACTTCAAAGTAATTATTGACAATTTCGCTCAAAACGCATACATATGCCCCCTAAATAAAATAATTATCAAAAAACCCTTATTAATACATAATAGCTGAAAAATTCTGCTCATTTTTAGCGACATGGTATCCAAAAAAGAAATGTAACAATAATTTTACTTTTACTGAAAAAGTTGATTTTTATATATCAAATACGAATAATAGAAGTTCCACCAACCAAATTTTTTCAATCCTAAAGAAATAATAGGAATTATAATCAATATATTTAATAAACCATTAATTATTATTGATTATGAATAAATTTACCTTAAACGTGTTAACTGGACTGATAGTTATCTTTTCAGTTTCGTGCAAAAAAACAAAAGAAGCTGATGTAGCCGACGCAAATAAGCCTGTTTCGTCGCTTAAAGACTTAAAAAGATTTGATTACAAGGCGACAGTTCTCAACCTTTCCTCCTTTACCAAAGATTCTCCAAAAGGAATAGTAAATGGTAAAAAGAAAAATACTATAAGTTTTGTTCGCGATAGTATCTGGCCAGGCGGAACAGGGAAAACAACTTTCTATGAATCAACTGAAATTCCTTCTGTACTTCCTGAAACACGACTAAAATTATTCCTGGGTGCCATCATTAGAGGGGACCGGGCGGTTAACGTGGATGATTTTACCACATTAAACATACCAGCGGCCTATAGAAATCCGATAACGATGTATGCAAATTTCCCAACAGATCTTACGTATAAAACGGTAGCATTACCGCAGCCCAGAGAAGATGCAACTTATATCAGAGATGCACTGAGAGCAGGGAGCGGAAGACAAATACAGTCATTCACTTATGAGCAGAATCAGTTCAGAAGAGTCGATGAACTAAAAAAATCATTCGGCGCGAATTTACAGATAGGGAAAATATTGACAGTTGATTTCCTGGACACCACCTCTACCGGCGGACAAAAGACACGTGTAAGAGCTGAATTTACGCAGGAAAACTTCTCTATTAACATTGAGCCACCAATATATGAACCCTTTATTAAGGATGGCATAGATTTAACACAATTTGGCCCCTATGAGCCACTTATCGTGAGCTCTGTTACCTATGGAAGAAAAGGAATATTTATCATGGAATCAGATTCATCTTATCAGATGATCAGAACCACCCTGAATGTTGCACTTAATCTTTCGGCAGAAATGCTGGGCGTATCATCCTCTACAAAATTAGGGGAGAATTTCACTGCGACACTGAATGCGCGTTTAACAAATGAACAGAAATCTACCCTGCAGAATTCCAGAATATATGTTTACGTCATTGGTGTGGACGGCACTTCAACAGTTAGGGCGGTAACCGGCGGACTGGCAGGGTTCGCGCAGATTATTGCAGAATCAGGAGGATTTACAGCAGAATCTCCAGGGGCGCCACTGTATTATACATTAAACTATATCAGTGACTTTGCCACATTCCGCAATCCTTTTAAAGTCAATGTCGCCAATTAATAATCACCCCAGTTCATTAATAAGTCGTGATGACTTATTAATGAACTGTTTCTATCACATAGCTATTTACGCTTATGAAATTACTATACAGGATGATTTTTATTATCCCCTTATTATTTGCCGCCTGTAAAAAAGAAAAGACTGAAATCCCGGTTCAGCCTGATGAGCAACCAAAATCGAATCTCTTAGCCAATTACTTTGGCAATATGAGAATAGAGCCACTCCAACCCATAATTATAGGCGGCGGTAACACTTCGCTGAAAGAGGTGTTAGACAGTAAAAAATTAAACCAGCTGGTATATCTGAGAGATAGTGCCTGGGCTGGGGCAACCGGACGCACATCCTTCTATGAATCAGATGAGATGGTGGTGACCCCCTCCAGTCGTTCAAACATTTATCCCGGTTCAATTCTACAGGCATCTTCTATTGCAACTGATGAATTTGCGACACTTTTTGGCTATGAAAGAGCCCCTATATCCGTCCAGCTATCCTTTCCATCCAGCCTGTCTTATGGAACTATCCCGAGCCCAAGTCTGTCAAACAGCCGTATTTTTCTTCGCAACGCATTGATGGCACCTGATTTTTCAGGAAACTCCATTCAGGATTTTTCACAAAGCATTTCTTATTTTTCAAAATATCAGGAAGTAAAGCTCAGTTTTGGCTACAATGTAAATGAAAAACGCTTGTTTGCCTCTACAAATTCCTCATTTGACTATAACTCTTCGGCAACCTACTATAGCACTAAGATGACTGTCAGTTATACAGTGAAAAATTTCACTTATACTATGTCTGATCCGGTACAGGGAGAACTGATTGATCTGGCCAGCATTCCACCAGAAGTTTTGAATGGCGTATCCCCTGTCTACATCAACTCTGTTACCTATGGCAGATTTGGTTTATTGGTAATAGAAACGAATAACAATTCTGCTCAAATGAAAACTGCCTTTGAAAAAGTTGTAAAAAAGATTTTCAAACAGACCTCTGAATCTTTCACTCAGCAGGAAACATCTCTTTTCAGTTCCTGCAGGGTTACCATTTATATTCTGGGCAGTACTTTGGGCGAATCTGCGACGCAACTACTGATTAATCCTAACCCAGAGTCCATTTCAGGTTTTCTCTCGGAAAACGTAGGCGTTTTTACTGCACAGGATCCCGGAGTACCCATTTATTTTACTGCTAAATATCTTAAGGATAACAGTCGGTTTAAGACTGTTTTTAAATTGGATTTACCTAATTAATTATTAAAATGAATACTTACAAAAAAACTATCAAACAACCTGCCAGGTCACTGAATTTTGCTGCAGTGAATGTGCTTTACATTTTTTTGCTGGCAATTTTAGCATCTGGTTGTGCAAAAAACGTCCTGGAAAAGGATATAGCCAAAAATGCACAGATTGAAGGTTTAAGATTGCCTGTAATGTCTGCCTTCACTGTAAATTCTATGTCTTATCATAGCGAAAAAGACCTTCAGACAAATCTCAATAGCAGAAAACAAAATAGTACTGATCCTCAATTGGGGATTCCGAATACATCAAGTTATGTATATAAAGATGGTCCGGGACTGATCAGCCCTCAATCCAACGACCTGTATTTTTTTCAGCGTTACAAGTCGCGGATGTTTACGGTTGCTGACCAGGCAATGAGTTTAAATATTTATCCCGGTGCTATACTGGATGGCAGAAGCATTGAAGGTGCTTTCAACCCGAGAATGTTACAAGGCATTTCCGGTAATATACGGCCGGTAACCATTTCTACCTCGATGCCGGTTTCTGGTTCAGCCGTAGCCAGAACATCACTTCCCAGACCCAGTGCGGAAAGAGCTTTGTTAAATACTGCTTTAACTGACCTTGAAAATGTCAATCCGGGAGGCATTGGTGCTGCTTCACTACAATTGGAACTGGATTCTTTTAAGGTATATGAAGAATTGAAAACGCTGTATGGTTACAATAAAGATGTAGGCGTATTCCTGGTTAATACCAATACGACGACGCAGGGTGAAAATCATAAGATCATAGCCAAATCTGCCCTGAAAATCAAATTCTTTCAGGAAAACTTTACGATAGATCTGGATGTACCGAACAGTTATAATGAACTTTTTGATCCTACCGGTCTGGATATGAATAGTATTACTGGTGGCGTAACCCCCGTATACGTGAAAAGCGTAACTTATGGTCGCATGGGCATTATGGTGATCGAATCTTCCTATTCTTCAACCCAAGTCTATAATGCAATTTATAAACAACTGGGCATCCTGCAAAATCTTATAGGTATAGACCGTAACCTTACAGATGAGGAGAAAACGATCATCAATAGTGCAGATATTAAAATAAAATATACAGGTATCGGTCAGGATGCAGACGGGACAATTAAGGTAAATGGTCTAGCTGGGTTCATTGACATCATGCAGGCGAATAAAACTTATTCCAAGGAAAGCCCCGGAGTTCCTGTTGCATTTCAGCTCGCCTACCTCAATAATGATCATGCCAATGTTGAAGCACCTTTTCAGATCAACTATGGACCATATGATAAACCATATGCTAAAATTCAATACGCAAACGAAACGATTATTTATCACCCCAGCGGATATATAAATTACAGGAATACCGATATGTATGTTTCTTTTTTTCATGACAGGGGTAGAAACAGCGTTTACAATGATGTTCCGGCTTTCTTACCTTTTGTTTATGAATGGACAACAAATTCTACTTCTTATATGAATTATGTACCTACTTACGGTACCAAAAAACAACTTATCGAATTTGCTGTAACGAATGGAGCCTCCCGATATTTTGTCGGAAATGTCAGGTTATATTATTACATCAAATATGGATCGACTGATGCGAATACTTCAAAGGATGAACATTCCTACAGGCTGGTCCCCAATAACTATTTTCTATTAGCCGACTAACCCTCTGATGCAACGCCAACAATTATATTTTACTGAAATGAACTACGAGAAAATCAGACCACAGTTTTATTCCTGGCGATGCACATTTAAATTTCTTGCTGGTATCACCATATTGTTATATGGGGTTGCCTGCAAGAAATCTGAACCGGGAAACGAGCCGGTCCATCCAGATCAGCAGCAAATCATTTCTAACCTGGATTCAATATATCTATATGCCAAACAAATTTATTTGTGGAATGACCAGCTTCCTGAACATAACAAATTTAATCCGGAGCGCTTTTACAGTAATGAAGCAAATGGATTGACGGCTTATAAAAATGAAATCTTTGCGTTTACAAGATTTGCACTGAATCCTGCAACCGGTAAGGCATATGAACTTAATGCTACGGATCCATTGTTACCTAGGTACTCTACCATCATTGAAAGTAATGCGAGTGGTATTCAAGGAAATAAAAATGAGGTTTTACAACTAAAAGAAGCAAATCCATTCGGGCTTTCTTTCTATCAGAATGATACAGAAGTCAGGATACTTTATGTCGATGTAAATTCTCCTGCAGGAAAATCCGGACTAAAGAGAGGTGACCGCATTATGGAGATAAATGACCAGTCTACCGTTAATCCTTCTGCATTCATCGGACCCTGGAAAAATGCGATAAAAAATTCTTTTGTAAAGCTTACTGTCACTAACGTTACAGGCGAGAGCAGACAAGTGAGACTGGCAGGTACATATTATGAACAAAATCCGGTTTTGAAACGTGCTGTACTGAATTCCGGGGATAGAAAGATTGGTTTTATTGCCTATAACAGTTTTACAGATGAGGGAAATTCAAGCCGGTTTTTAGCTCCCGTTTTTACAGAATTCAGTCAGAAAGGAATTTCGGAATTAATTATTGACCTGCGGTACAATGGCGGTGGCTACCAAAATGCAGCGATCTATTTCGCTAATCAAATCTGCCCGCCAAAGGCAAAGGGTGCCGTTATGTTTACTGAACACTATAACCAGATGATGCAACAGGGAAAAGCAGAAATTCTGAGCAGACAATTGCTCAGGGATTCCAATAATGAACCTTTCTACATAGACGGGCGGTTAGCAACACTGTATGATATAGATTATAGTCAGGGCGCCAATACTGTAGCTTTTGATACCGATAATGGATTGACTCATCTCAACAAGATTTATTTTATTGTGAGTGAGCAAACTGCATCAGCAAGTGAACTTTTGATCAATGTACTTAAACCCTATGCAGACGTTAAATTGATTGGCGTATCTGCTTCCGGCCAGGAACAGGTAAGAACTTACGGAAAACCAGTCGGTTTTTTTGATATCGACATCGACAAATATGAACTGTATGTTGCCATGTATCAAAATAAAAATGCCAATGACGAAGGCGACTATTATGAAGGTTTTTTAGCAGATTATTCTACACTTGACGATCCAACACATGATTTTGCATCTCTGGATGATCCTGCTATACAAATAGCACTGGGTTCCTCTGCCATATCATCCGGAACAGGCGCCGGTGTTCAGCGTAAACAGGCCGTTTTTTCAACTGCAAAATACATTTTCAATACCGATCGTCTGGATGGCACCATAAAAGTTTCCAATGATTTTAAATTCAGGACAGACAGGAGAAAACCCTAAACTATCCGAGCGTAGCTCAGGCTATAAATAGACTGGCAAAAATGATAATAGCATAAATTTTATCTAAATTTCGCTCATCTTATTTATCCCACTACAAACATGCTTATTACAGCTTATATCTTACTGGCACTTCTGTTAATTTATACTCTCACCTATCTATATAAAAAGAATATTGTGGTCAACCAGCAGCGTGAGGAACTGAAAGACGATTGGGGGAAGGCTAAAAACAGCAGGTACTTTGATTTCGATCTGATTGAAAACTACTTTTTAAATACCATTTCTGAGTCCTCAGAAAAGCTGCAGCTGATTTCCGATAAAATTGCCGACGATCTGTATATGAACGATGTGTTTAAGCTGATCGACCGAACCACTTCCCGACTGGGGCAGCAATTTTTGTATGCCCGGTTAAGAACTATTGACAAAGATACCATTGCATTGCTCCGACAAAATGAGCTGGCAGAGCAGATGACGAGGGACGAAAGACTAAGAGTAGATACACAGCTCAGTTTAAAAAAGCTGCAAAAAGATGGATCTTATTACTATCAGGATTTGGTTTACGCAAAGAAAATCAATACCCCATCATTTATGCCAGTGGTGTATATCCTGACTGTATTGAATATCCTCTGTCTGATAGGTGCATTCTTCCGCCCGGGGTTATTATTGGTTTTCATGGGGATTTTCATTGTCAATTCAGCTATTTATTACTGGAACAAAAAAATAGTAGATCTCCATGCCTCTTCTTTAAAGGAATTTATTAAAGTATTTGAAGTCGCGAAAGAGATGAACATGGATCAGGAGCTAAGCGTCCACTTCCCCGAGACCGGCGGATTACTCAAACAGCTGAGTCCTTTAAAAACGAAAATGATTGGCATTAAGCTCGATAATATGGCAGAGGGTGACATGGCCGCACTTGGTTTCCTGGTCTTCGAACTGATTAAAATCTCTTTCAATATTGAGATTATTTCTTTTTATTCTATCATTGAATCTGTTCGCAAACAAAACCAGTTGCTGAAAAGGCTATTTATATTCATTGGCTCAGTAGATACAGCCATTTCTATCGCTTCTTTCAGATCATCGCTGGAATATTATTGCACCCCGGAATTCACCCCCACTGGTCAGATGACCATTAAACGTGTACAGCATCCCTTAATTGCAGACTGTGTACCGAATGATTTACACCTGGAAGATAAAAATCTCTTGCTGACAGGCTCAAATATGTCGGGAAAAACCACCTTCATCCGGTCGGTCGGCATTAACATGATTCTTGCACAAACCATTTTCACCTGTACGGCCAGCAAATTTGCTATGCCTTATTCCAAAATATTTTCTTCCATCACCATCTCAGACAGTTTGCTGGAAGCTAAAAGTTATTATTTTGAGGAGATGACCATTATAAAAAACTTCATCACAGAATCTTCAGGTCATGCACCTTGCTTTTTTATCCTCGATGAGATATTTAAAGGTACCAATACAATCGAACGGGTTTCTGCCGGTAAAGCCATTCTATCCTATCTCGCCAGGCGCAACAACTTCGTGTTTGTCTCTACACACGATACTGAATTAAATGAACTGCTGAAAACACAGTATGAGCTTTACCATTTCTCTGAGACTATTGCTGCTGACGAATTAATTTTCGACCATACCATCAAACAAGGTCCGCTGCTCACCAGAAATGCTATCAGGATATTGGAAATCAATGATTATCCTCAGGAAATCATAACAGATGCCAATGCCACTGTAGATTTGATCTCTAAAACGTTAATCAGTAATTAAGGCGAAATCTGCCTTTTTATAGACCTCCTTCTGCACATGAACTTTTAACTTTCTGAAAGTTTCGTATGGTCCCTTTGTGGCAAAAAGATTGGTCAGCCATGCGGGAATACTGCCCATTGGATCCACTTCTAGTACATATTCTGCTTTTACCTGATTTTTTCCCAAAGGGGTTATAGTCCATTTGGCAACTGATTGATTGATACGCACTATTCCTTCTTTTTCATCTACATAACCTGGAACGCAGGGTGAATTCACAGTAACAACTTTCGTTTGCGGATGCTGATCTACTTTAATATGCACTACATAATCCCTGTTTTCTACAGGCCATGGCACCTCTACTTCAGCGTAATAAATAAGATCCAGGGGACTAATCTGTTTGATGAGTATGTTCTTTTTGCTATTATATACCCATTCTCCGCATGTTTTGATGTCAAGAATTGCAGCAACCAGCTGAGAAGATGTAGCCTGCAGATTACACTCAACTTTTATAGCTTTAATCTTAGAGTGCTGAACAGGCCGGGTATATACTTTTATACCATCCCTGTCTTCCGCAAGCTTCCAGCTTGTTTGACCAGAAACATCGAAAAAACTGCCAAAAGAGAATAAAAATGTGATCAAAGAAAAATAACAATAATTGATGCCAGACATAAGAAGAACAGAAAAAAAGGAAAGAAAAATAATCCGGTTCAAATTTAAATAAATCGTTCTAATAAGCCCAATTTGACACATTAGTTAAGTCATCTGCACGTAATTATACAATTCTTCCCTTTTCTAGTTTGTAACATTTTCGTATATTTGTTTAACAAAAATCTATAAAACCTCACCAAAACAGCAATCATCTGAAGCAAATCATTACCTAATTAATTGTATCAATACTCATAGTTCTAAAACCACACTCTATGAAAAAATACCTTTTAGGCGGCGCAGGATTAGTTCTTAGTTCACTTGCACTGACTATAATTAGCTGGACACCTTCATCAACACCGAGAGTACCTGTAAAGATTGTTACAGAAGATTCATTGTACAACTTGCACGTAACGAACATCTACAACAAGGCTCACCTGAGTGAGTCAGGCCTTAAACCGGCGGTCTTTGAAAAGGCATTAACCGGGTTTTACAACCTTAAAAACAGTGGGAAGATTTCTGATGAGAAACAGATTCTGACTATTGCTGATTTTGATCAGAACAGTACTAAAAAACGATTGTGGATTATTGATCTGGAAAAAGATTCCTTGTTACTGAACACCTGGGTTGCTCATGGGGAACGCAGTGGTGACGATATGGCAACGCGGTTTTCTAATGTAAATGACTCTAAAGAAAGCAGCCTCGGCTTTTATGTTACCGGTGAAGTTTATTATGGCAAACATGGCCGTTCATTAAAACTGGATGGAATGGACAAGGGTTATAATGAAAATGCCAGGATGCGTTCTATTGTGGTGCATGGTGCGCCTTACGTTAGCCAGGGTACCATTAACCAGCTCGGCCGTTTAGGTCGCAGTCACGGTTGTCCTGCTGTAGCTCCCGAACTGGTTGATGAAGTGATCAATACGATTGAAGGAAAAACTGTGATCTTCATTAATGGAAGTAATCAGCCTTATGCTTCTACTTTTCTGAATAAACATCTTGCTGCAAACAGTGTGCTCACTAAAGCAGACAGCAGCGTAATTGCCCGCATATAGAGAGTGGGGGGATTTAATCCCCCGCTCCTAATTTCTTCATATAACTGTAGAGTACTAAATCAAGTCCGTATACGTCTTTTCTGAAAGTGATTACCTTGTTTTTATCAGCCCATGCAGTGATATAGGTCAGGTAAACCGGTACTTTTTTAGGTAAGGCAATGTCTTTCGCTTCTGCCTCAGGGCTTTCCATTCTCTTTTTAATATCTTCATATTTAGCCCCATCGCCAAATAGCGCATAAGCCAGTTCCAGTGGTTTTTCTAAACGTACACAACCATGGCTAACTGCACGCATGGACTGTGCAAATGCGGCTTTTGCAGGGGTATCGTGTAAATAAACAGCACTCTGATTATTAAAAAGGAACTTTATTTTACCAAGAGAATTATCGTCACCAGGACGTTGTTTAAATGTATATTTCTTTCCCGGATTGCCATCAGACCAATCTATCGTTTCGGTATCTTCAATCAGTTTACCATTCTCAAACACATCTATATTGTGACTGGAAAGATAAAATCTATCCGCAGCTGCGTATTTTGTAATTTCATTGGTCGCGATACTTTCGGGGATATTCCATACCGGATTTACCTGAACACTATGAATTAAACTGTTCAATTGTGGTGTTTCCCGGGAAAAGGGACGGTCTTTTCTAAGGTCATTCTCATCATATTCCTTCAGATTATCTCCGGGATTCATTGGTCGTCCCTCTCCTACGCATACTTTCATTTCCAGTACCGGGTTCCCTTTTTCAATCACCTGAAGTTTAAAATCAGGAATGTTAACAATCACATATTTATCTGTTGCAGGTTTATTCTTCCATCTCAGCCGCTCCAGATTAACTGTCAGGATGTGGTGTGTTTCTTCTTTTGTCATCCCCGGTGCAGCCTCTCCTCCTTTTAATGCAGCTTGCAAGGAAAGGTATTGAGGATCTTTGGGTTGTATACTATCCAGAAAGATCTTCAAATCATTGATCGCAAATACGCGGTTCATGGATAAACTATCGGGTCTTTTGGTATCAGTATAATAAGCACCATAAATACGCTTGGGACTAATCATCCCATACTGCAAAGCATTGGTGTAATTGATCAGGGCATTGGCAGTAACCAGCTCCAGGTCAGCCAAAGTCTCATATGCTTCTTCTGTAGTGCTGATTCCTTTTTTATCATATAGCTTACTGATCAGCTTTTTTAAACTTTCGGTTTGAAACATAGCCGGCGCCAGGCCATGGTCGCCCGACTGTTCGAAATAAGGCAAAAGCGAAGCTAAACCTTTGTTTTTTAAATGTTGCAGTACAATTACCGGCTCATAATCATTCTTCGAATAATAGGCAGTGATCAATTTGGGATTGCTCAGCTGTCTTTTCTTTTCAGCGAGTTTCTTTTTAAATACTGCTGTGTAAGCCTCCGAATCCATATTTTTAAATACCTTATTACCCGTTTCTGTAAAAATGGCCTTACCCAGATCAGACTTGCTTTTTTTACAGGCCTGAAGTGAAAACAACAAGATGATTGCTAAAAAAGATGGAAAACAAATGTATTTTGAGGTGATTTGAGAGGCACTCGTTTCTTTGCGCTTTATTTTAAACATAAAAAAACGAATGCCATTATTATGCCAGTTTTGCTTTTAAATGAGTTGCCCGTAACTGTGTAAAGTTATTTTACTAGATCCGCCCGGAAGTTTTACGACCTGAATCTGTGTGCCAATTCTTTCTTTCAGCGCTTCAACGTGAGAAATAATCCCGATACTTTTCCCGTTAGCTTGCAGGTTCTCCAGGGCTGTTATAGCTACGTCAAGCGTTTCCGCGTCAAGCGTACCAAAACCTTCATCGATAAAAAGGGAATTGATTTGTACCTTACGACTCGCCAAATCGGACAAACCAAGTGCAAGCGCAAGACTGACCAGAAAACTTTCTCCCCCGGATAAGGTAGACATTGGCCGCACTACATCGGCCTGATAACCATCGATGATCTGCAGATCCAAATCTTTTTCCGGACTTTTCAGTATAAGATAACGATCGCTCAAACGCAATAAATGCCTGTTTGCCAATTCCGTCAGCCGGGCGAGCGTTAATCCCTGTGCAAAACGACTGAACTTCTTACCATCTGCAGAGCCAATCAATGCAGAAAGCTTTTGAAAACGATCACATTCCTTTTGCTGAAGCTCAATTTCCTGTGCAAAGCCCTGGTATTTCAGTTTTAAAAGATCATCATCGGCAATTACCTTTTGGAGTCGCCCTGATTGCTGTAGTAAATTAGAAAGTTCCTTGTCTTGTTCTTCCAATGCAGTCAGCAAATTGTCCTTCGATTCCGTCGTTACCTTCCTTTCCTTCTCCTCTTCCTGTTCTTTCTCTATGGCCACCAGCATACTTTGTACAGATGCAATCTGCTGCGCAGCATCTTTTTGCAAAGCCATGATCTCCTCTGCTTCATGTTCTGGTAAAAACCAGGATTCCAGATCGGCAACAGTCTGCAGCCCCAATACACTGATGCTCATCATCAGTGCATCCAATTGTGACTGGTAACTTTTCTCCGTTTCCGTTAAAGCGTTGACTAACTGTGATTGCTGATCTTCCGCAATTCTTAGCTGCTCTTGCTTTTCTTGTAATAACAGCTGTGATTGCTCAGCCAAAGCCCTGTATTTTTTCAGATCTGCACTTAATAATTCCTTTTCCGCTCTTGGATCTTTCGTTCCGAAAAGTGCCAGACGTTCCGCCTGCATATCCTGCAACTGCTGTTGTTCTGACTGTAGCTGTTGTATAATACTGTCTAACCCATTTTTGCGTTCAATTAGTGTTAAACTAATACTCTTTAACTCTGTTTCATGCTGACGAACCACAAGCTGTAACTGCCCCTGCTCTTGCAGCGCATCAGTATACCGCTTAAACCTGTCCTTCATCATTTGCAAAAGCTGCTCGTTCTCCTCAGCCGAATACACCAGATTGAATTGTTTTAATAACTCTTCTGCTGCCTGCTTTAATACGTTTTTTTCCAGTTCCAACTGCACTAATTCTTGCTCATTGGCCGAAGATTGTTTCTCTGCGTAGCCGGCCGACAATCTTAACTGTGCAATTTTATTTTCTTCTGCTACACGCCTGTCTTTCTGCTGCTGTGCGGCAATTTCCTCCTTCACAATCCTGGCCTGCAGATCTCTTACTGATTTTAATTCCTGTTGCAGCAGCAGATATTGTGATTTCTTTTTCGCGATGACAGCCTGAATAATATCCTGCCGGTTGATATCAAGCGGCTTTGGTAATAGCTCATTATTTGATGAAAACTCAGCTACAATTCCGGTAATTTCAGTGGTGACCAGCGCTAACGCTTTCTCTCCGTTCTCTATTTTTAGCTGCAGCGTACTTAGACGGAGTCTCCGCTCCTCCACTACTTTTCGTAACTCTTCCACTCGCTGCTGTTGCAGATTCCGTCTTTCAGCAGACGCATTTACCCGGCCTGAATATGTACCATCAGCATAAGGATGATGTACAGATCCACAGAGCGGACAAGGCTTTTCCGGCTCCAGTGATAATCGCGCGGATTCATAGTCCTGCACCTTAACTTCAGATTCGTAAATTTGCTGATACTCGGATAAAATGCTAACCGCCGATTCGTACGATGCTGTATTTACCGTAATTGCAGCATTTACACTTTGAAATTCTTTTTTATTAGCTTCCAGTTCGCTGAAGAGCTCCTGTTGCAGGATTCCGTTTTTCGCCTGCAGTGCAGCTAACCTGAGCTGCTCTCCGGCTTTAGCAATCAGTGGTGGAAAATCTGCCAGTTCACCTTCCAGTTCCTCTAGTGATCGCTCATTTAAAAGTAACTGCATCTGTACTTTTAGTGCTGAGATTGACTCGTCAGATACAATCAGGTCACGATCTAAAATCTCGACTGCCGCAATGCCATGATCAATGGAGATCAGGCCATCTGACAGCGTCTTTTTATGTTGACCAAGTAATAGGCTTGCAGCATCAATTTTAACCTCCAGCGCTTTTATTTCGCGTGATTGCTGTTGAAACACTACCACTTCCTTTTCTAAACCGGCATCAATTGCATTTTCTGTTAGCCATATGGAGAGTACACCTATTCTTTTGGTAACTTTCAGCAGTTCAGCTTCGGTGCCTAACTGTAAGGCAGAAGTTGCCTTGAAAGCAGTTGCAGCAGATTCAGCGCCCTGCTTTGTTTTAATTAATGTTTGCTGCACTTGCAAAATCAACAGGTCTTTTTCAACCACCTGATCAAAAACAGGTTCCAGTTCAGTCAGGTTGTTTTGCGCAGTTTCTGCCTGTTTTTTTGCTTCCGCCAGGGCAAGCTTGTTTGTTGTCTCTTGCTGACGATAAGCGGGGAACAATAAATCCAGTTCTTTTAAACCGTTCTCAATCCTTTGACGCTGTTTTGCGATAAATTCCAATTCGACCATTGCCGGACGATGTACTGCAGCTGATTCATGTCTTTTCAACTGTTCGAACCTGCTCAGATTAGCCTGATAAAATTCTTCATTGGTTTGCTGCAATGCGATCAGGTCATGCTTTCGCTTCTGTAGTTTTTCCAGATTATTCAGCCAGTCGATCTGTAACCGTAAAAATGCTTCCTGCTGTTTATGCCGCTGTTCTGTTGCAGCCAGTTCAGTGAGCTCAGTGATACAGACAAGTCTTTCATCGGAACTAAGCAAAGGGATATCATTCAGCTTGCCCTTCAACTGATCCAGCTGCTGTTTTTCCAGCTTCGCTTTTTCATATGCGGCTATAGAGATCCGGGAATAAATTCCGGTGTCTGTTATTTTCTCCAGTAATTCGCTCCGCTCGTTTTCATCAGCTTTCAGGAAACGGGTAAAGTCGCCCTGAGATAACATGACCGAGCGCAAAAACTGACTATAATCCAAACCGCAGATCCTTACAATCTCGTCCTTTACTTCATTCAGCGGATGTTCGATAAGTATAGCTCCGGTAACCGCATTTGCCAGCTCCATTTTATGGGTCTGCAGCTGACCGTCTACTTTTCCACGGCTGCGCCTGACCGACCATTTTGCGCGGTATACTTTGTCTTTCACCTCAAATTCCACTTCAGCATAAGATTCGGCAGTATGCCTGGTCATGATCTCAAAGACATCCTTATTGTGGCGGTGAACGCGACCATAAAGGGCGACTGTTATCGCATCAAGAATGGTGGTTTTTCCTGCTCCCGTGGGACCCGTGATGGCAAATAATCCGCTTTCACTAAAAGGTGCCTCATCAAACCTGATTTCATGTTTTCCTTTGAGGGAATTCAGGTTTAAAAATTTTATACTGATAATCTTCATGCGCCCTCCCCGTCTTGCAGCATCCGCTCCCTTACCTCGTTAAAAGCCGAAAGTAAATCCGTGAAATCTTCCTCTGGAAATTCAGAAGCGCAGCGTTTAAGAAACACCGATTTTGGATCAAGATCCGTTAAAGTCATCGATTCAACTGATTGTTCATCCAGATTTTTTGCCGGCCTGATTCTCAGCTGTCTTGGAAAAATACGTTCTATAAATTTTTTATCTGCGATGATCAGGTTGAGTTGTTCTTCCAGGTCGAAAATGAAGCCAGGGGTTTCTACCTGTACTTCCACCCATGCAGGAAACAATGTTTCAGGATCTTCAAGCATTTTCAGCTTAGCTGTAACATGAGAAAGGTCTCCTTTTATCCTGATTAACTTACGATAAGAGGGGACTTCCAACTCTTTAAGGCTGGTCATCTCTGCACCCTTAAATTCAAGTATCACGACCTGTTTACGATCTTCCGTCTCAGAAAAGCTGAGTGGTATAGGGGAACCGCAATACCTGATATGTTCCATTTTATTGATCACCTGAGGGCGATGAATATGCCCCAGAGCAACATAGTTGAACTCAACCGGAAACTGATCCCCTCCTACTTGTCCCAGGTTACCCACATGAATCTCCTTTTCGCTATCTGAAGTACTTGATCCGGCCGCAAAAAGGTGCCCCGTGGCAATCACAGGAACGCCATTCATTTTATAAGAAATGATATGTTCAATAAATTTGTGATAGTGCTCCGCTATTCCCTGCTTGATCCGGCTTTCACGATCTTCAGCAGTTTCACCAGCCACAGAAAGTCTGATGTCACGGTCGCGCAGAAATGGTACCGCACAGACGACCAGTTCTGGTTGTCCATCCGCATCACAGACCTGTATAATCTGATCTGTAAATTCTTCAGGTACTCCTCCAATAATATGCACATTAAAATATCTCAGCAAAGATTGAGGGGCATTGAGTGTACTGATAGAATCGTGATTTCCACCAATAATAATTACTTCCCTGCAGCAGGTATCTTTAACCTGTCTAAGGAATCCATAATACTGTTCAAAAGCTGTATTCGATGGGCTGCCAGTGTCGAAAATATCACCAGCAACAATTAAAACATCTATTTTCTCTGTCTTTAAAGTCAGTATCAGCCAGTTCAGAAAAGCCTGGTGCTCATCCGTTCTTTCGCTTTGCTCAAGTCTTTTACCAAGGTGCCAGTCGGCCGTGTGAAGAATTCTCATTATTGCATGCTAAATTAAGCAATTAACGAGACAAATGTCACATCTTGTATCTCAGGAATACGTATTGAGGGAAATCAGTAAGGCATCAGCTCACAGCTGAACCCGAACTGATTCAGTATAGAAATAATCTGTTTTTCAACCTGCTCAGCACAAACTACCCGCAATACCTTATCTTCATCATCAAGGTCGATAGTCCATTTTCCTTTGCCTGTCAGCTTCGTCAGTGCGGAAGAAATCATTTTCATTTCCACAGGTCCGGCTATAGAAGTCTTAAAAACAAATACCCCCTGCATTGCTGGCAATATATCTTTTTTCGCTGTTGAAGGAACTTCTGCGCCAGGCGCAGAAGTTCTTATATAATTGATAACGCCCGTCCAGAAAGTTGGACTTAATGTTGAATAATCTCTCATTTCCATCCTCCTCCTAATGTTCTGTATAACTCCACAGCAGCGCTTAACTGTGCTGTTTTAACAGTTGCAAGATCCAGTTCACTCTGCAAAGCATTGCTTTGTGCATTGATAACTTCCAGGTAGTTTGCCATGCCGCTTTTAAAAAGCAGATTCGCATTTTGTAAGCCACCCTGAACCACCTTCACCCGCTGTTCAGCAATTACATATTGTTGTTTTAACTTTTCAATTTTAATGAGCTCGTCAGCTACTTCACCTACGGCAACCAATACCGATTGTCTGAACTGTAGTACACTTTTCTCTCTATCTACCAGCGCAACTTCATATTGAGTTCTGAGCTGTTTACGCTGAAAAACAGGTTGTGCAATTCCACCGGCAACTACACCAAATAGTGATCCCGGAATATTAAACCAGTTACTTGATTTGAAACTGTTTAATCCGCCGTTAGCCGTAATAGTTAAGGCCGGGTACATACTTGCTTTTGCGATTCCGACTTTAGCATTTGCCCTCATCAATTCGAGTTCTGCACTTTTCACATCAGGCCTGAGACTTACCATTGCTGATGGAATACCTGCAGCTAACTGATCCTGACTCACCATCGTGTTCAATCTTCCCTGTCTCCTGATCGCTGCAGGAAAGGCTCCGGAAAGGATACTGAGTGCATTCTCCTCCAGATTGATGCGCTGTTCCAGCTGAGGAATTAAGCCGGCTGCTACCAGTTGCTGAGCTTCTGCCTGCTGAATGGCTAAAGAGGTAACCTGACCAGCATCAAACTGCATTTTTATAATGGTTAAAGTACTGTCGTTCAGTGCCAGGTTTTTCCGTGCAATGTCCAGCTGTGTATCCAGCATGATCAACCTGTAATAACTTTGTGCAACATTGGCTACCAGACGGGTCTGAATCGCTTTTCTTGCTTCGGCCGACTGCAGATAAACAGCTCCGGCCGCATTTCTCTGGTTGGCAATTTTGCGCCAAATATCTGCCTCCCAGCTTAACCCTGCAGAAGCAGTATAATCTTCTATATGTTTTGCATTAGCAAACTGGCTGATAGTTAGTCCATTCAGACTATTGTCTGACGGGCGACTTGAATTTGCAGTTACCTGTAAATTGATTGCCGGCAAATTCCCTAATTTAGACTGACTGAATAACAACGACGCAGCTTCCATATTTTTTAAAGCAATCTGCATATCATAATTATGCAGCAATGCGGTATCAATCAGATCCCTGATCAGTTCCTCTTTAAAAAACTCCTTGTAGGGTAACCTGGCGATACTCGAAGTATCTGTCGCAGCTATACTATTCCTGAATTGTTCAGGAGTAGCATCTGCAGGTTTGGCAACATCTTTTGACACTTTACATGCACCCATCACGAGTACAAATAACAGTGCAGTATATATATATTTAAACGATTTCATATTCGTGGGTATGGGTATGTACATTTTCAACTGATTCTACTACCGGCTTGCCAGTAATTTTTTCCTGTAAAAACTGGAAGATCACAAACAGCACAGGGATGATAAACAGTCCGAGAATTACTCCGGACACCATTCCGCCTGCCGCTCCGATACTAATAGAGTGATTACCCAGCGCAGAAGGTCCTGAAGCACGCATCATCGGAATCAATCCTACAACGAAAGCAAGGGAAGTCATAATGATAGGTCTCAGTCTTAACTTGGCTGCTTCCAATGCGGCTGCAACTAATGTTTTTCCCGCTCTTCTGCGCTGAACAGCAAACTCTACAATCAGAATTGCATTTTTTGCCAGTAGCCCGATGAGCATGACCAGTGCCACCTGCACATAAATGTTATTCTCAATTCCTGTAAGGCCTATTGCTGCAAATACACCAAAAATACCAGTAGGAATAGATAAGATTACCGCTAAAGGCAATACGTAACTTTCGTATTGCGCCGACAGCAGGAAGTACACAAATACGAGACACAGGCCAAAGATGATAACCGACTGTCCACCTGAAGTAATTTCCTCTTTGGTGATCCCTGAAAATTCATAAGAATAACCTGTTGGCAACTGGGCTGCAGCTACTTCTTCTACTGCACGGATCGCGTCTCCTGAACTGTATCCCGGTTTAGGGAAGGCATTGATACCTATTGAAGTAAAGAGGTTGTATCGCGATGCTGTTTCAGGACCATAAACACGACTTAATTTAACTAAGGTATTTACAGGCACCATTTCTCCTTTGTTATTGTTCACATATATGCCTTGCATAGAGGTAGGATCTGCCCTGTCAGCAATATCAGCCTGCACCATTACGCGGTAATATTTACCGAAACGGTTAAAATCTGATGCCTGGGAACTACCAAAATAGGCCTGCATGGTTTGCAAGATATCTTTAGTAGATACGCCCAGCTGTTCAGCCTTGGCTTCATCTATCTGAAGATCAAGTTGCGGGTAATCTACCCTGAAAGAGGTAAACGCCGCAGCAATCTCCGGACGTTTCATGAGTTCACCCAGAAATTTGTCAGACACTCCACTGAATTTATCCAGTCGACCGCCGGTTTTATCCTGAAGGACAAAATCAAGACCATCCACATTACTAAATCCAGGTACGGTAGGGAACGTAAATACGAAGAAGTTAGCCCCTTTTATAGCCGATAACTTGCCTCTCACCACATCCATAATCGCATTGATATCTTTTACGGCACCACGCTCTTCACTAGGTTTCAGCAGGACAAAACCAACACCTGCAGAAGGACTATTTGACTGCGTCAGGATATTAAAACCAGCAATTACGTTAAAGATTTTAGTGAATTCATCATGCTGTAAACTTTGCTGGGCCTGACTCATTACTTCCTTGGTACGCTCCAGAGAGGCACCTGCCGGCATCGACATCGATATGGCAATGAAACCCTGATCTTCTGAAGGAATGAATCCTGTAGGTGTTTTTTTCACCATCCATACAGTAGCCAGGACAACGATAGCCAGACCTGCAAGACCTACCCATTTTACACGGATCAGGAATCTCAGGCTACCTACATAGCGGTTGGTCAGTGAATCGAAACTGGTATTGAAACCAGCAAAGAATCTCTGTTTAAAGCTTCGTTTTACCTCATTACCCTGATGGTCATGGTGTATTTCTTTCAGGAACAATGCACATAAAGCCGGACTTAAGGTCAACGCATTAACCGCTGAAATGACAATTGCAATAGCGAGTGTAAAGGCAAATTGTCTGTAAAACACACCCGTTGAACCTTCCATAAAACCTACGGGAAGGAATACCGCACTCATCACCAATGTGATAGAGATAATTGCACCAGTTATTTCATGCATCGCTGCTGCTGTAGCAGCTTTTGGAGCCAGCTTTTTGTGCTCCATCTTGGCGTGTACGGCTTCGACGACCACAATCGCGTCATCGACCACAATACCAATGGCAAGTACCAAAGCAAATAAGGTAAGGAGGTTGATAGAGAAACCAAACAGCTGCATAAAGAAGAACGTTCCTAAAATCGCTACCGGAACAGCTATTGCAGGAATAAGGGTAGATCTGAAATCCTGTAAGAAAACAAAAACAACAATAAATACGAGGATGAAAGCTTCAACCAGGGTATGAATCACCTGATCAATAGACTGGTCTAATGCTACTTTAGTATTGTAGAGTACTAAATATTTCATTCCCTTAGGGAAATCCTTCTCTGCTTTCTTCATGAATTTGTCAATCGCAAGCTGTATTTCGTTTGCGTTTGAACCACTCAACTGCTGAATACCGATATTTAAACCAATCTTCCCGTTAATGGTCGACTCACTACTGTAGGTATAAGCCCCAAATTCAACCCTTGCTACATCTTTTAGTCGCAGGAATGAACCATCGGCATTTGCCCTGATAATAATATTTTCATATTCGGTAGGCTTGTTCAGCTTTCCTTTATACTTGATGACGTATTCGAATGCATTTCCACTGCTTTCCCCAAACTTTCCCGGAGCAGCTTCCAGATTTTTGTCTTTTATCTTAGACATGACATCGTTCGGCGTCAGGTTATAAGTAGCCATCTGCGATGGATTTAACCATACACGCATAGAGTAATCTTTACTTCCACCAAATATCAGGGCCTGACCTACTCCGGGAATTCTTTTGATTTCAGGAATCAGGTTGATCGCTGCGTAATTGGCCATGAATGTCTGGTCATAGCTTTTCAGGTCTTCAGTGTACATGGAAAGAACCATGATCAAACTGTTCTGTTGTTTTGCCGTGGTTACCCCTGCCTGAACTACCTCTGCAGGCAACTGACTCGTAGCTTGTGAAACACGGTTCTGCACATTTACAGCGGCCTGATCGGGATCGGTACCCAGTTTAAAATAAACTGTAATTACCAGTGATCCGTCATTACTTGCTGTGGAGCTCATATAGCTCATATTTTCAACCCCATTGATGGCCTCCTCTATGGAAGGAGCAACAGAGCGCAATACAGTTTCTGCATTGGCACCCGGATACAGCGCAGTCACCTGTACTGCCGGCGGGGCAATGTCAGGAAATTGCTGTAAGGGAAGTTTTGTGAGTCCCAGTACCCCGAGAATAACCAAAAGTATGGATATAACGGTTGCTAAGACAGGTCTGTCTATAAATTTCTTAAACATGATATTATTTTATCTTGGTCTATTTAATTCTCCTGATGTAATTATCTTGATGCAGTCTGTACCGGTTTTTCTTTCATTTTTTCCGGTTTGATTACGTCACCTTCCTTTAATTTATCGATACCGTCAAACACGATACGGTCGCCCGCTTTCAATCCCGAAGAAACGAGATAGTTGGTTCCGCTGGTTCCGATAATGCTGATCGGTTGTTTACTTACTTTATTTGAATCACTTACCGTGAATACAAACATTTTGTCCTGTACTTCCACAGTGGATGACTGAGGGATCAGCAAAGCATTTTCATGTTGCAGGCTCAATCTGATTTTACCTGTATTACCAGATCTCAGCATCCCCTCTTTATTTGGGAAAGTCGCCCTCAATGCGATAGACCCCGTTTGTTTGTCAAACTGACCATCTACCATGTCAATTTTACCTTTCTGGCCGTAAACAGAATTGTCTGCCAGTAAGAGTGCAACACCCGGTAACTGCTTTAATTTCTCTGCAGTATTTCCGCCCGGATATTTGGCATTAAAGGCTACAAAATCATCTTCACCGAGAGAGAAGTAAACATGTACTTCATGTGCATCAGACAATTGTGTAAGTGGCACTGCATCTGTTACAGCAACCAGACTACCTTGTTTTTTCGGCAGGCGACCAACAAAACCGGTAACAGGCGCTTTAATTAAGGTATATCCCAGATTAATATTTGCCGCAGCAACGCCAGCCTTTGCTTGTTCCACACTTGCTCTCGCAGATTCCACAGTAGCTTTAGCGCTTCTTAACTGGAAGTCAGACACCACCTTATTTTTTACCAGGGGAGTTAATTTCTCTACTTCCAGCTGTGCATTTAACAAGGAAGCCTGCGCAGCATGTAATAAAGCTTTGGCATTATTCACTGCTTCCCTGTACGGGAGTTCGTTTATTTTAAAAAGAGGCTGTCCTTTTTGAACCTTTGCGCCTTCACTCACAAATATCTTGTCCAGTGTACCAGAAACCTGGGGACGAATCTCCAGATCTACCGTTCCTTGTATAGAAGCCGGATATTCTATAAAAGTTGTCTCCGAACTGTTGCTTAGCGCAATAACAGGCAGAGCTTGTGCCGCTGGTGCAGCAGCTTGTTGCGGATCGCCGGAGCAGCCAGCGAAAAGTATGGCGAGTAATAGTATTGATGTTTTCATAACGATAGTCAATGATTTAACAGTGTTAAGTGATTGCATAAAAAATATATAATTGTTAGTGTAAAAGAGAGCGATGCTTTAGGGTGATTAGTTTATTTAACAGCGTTAGATGATTAGTCAAAAAAAACGCAGGGGCTTTTACCTGGGAGATCGCTTTAGATCTGTAGGTATAAGTAATCGTATATAAATAATTTAACAGCGTTAAGTATTCCATAAAAAAAAGAGTTTATTCGTTAATTGAGTTAATGATACCTTTGATTGCGTCTTTCAGAATATGCTGGTTCATCTCATCGTTTGTTCCCCGCCTAACCAGGTTAATAGAGATCAGCCCATGTATGATAGACCAGAACGTATAGTATTTTCTGCAAACCAGTTCTTCCGCAGGAGTAGTATCTTTCATGACTTCCGCAATAGTCTCCCAGATCAATTTCCTGGCAGCCTCTGCTTCCGGTAAAGCCTTCACCATTTCACAACACATGCAATCTACACCAAACATCAGTTGATATAACTGCGTGTTTGCAAAGGCAAAATCCCAGTAAGCAATCCACATTGCGGTAAGCTGCTGCTCTGGTGTCTCATTATTTTCCCTGGCTTTTTTAAGATCCTGAAACAGCAACAAATTGCCCTTACGGGTCAGCTCTAACAGAATTCCTTCTTTATTCGCAAAATATTCATAAATAATAGGCGCAGTATATTCAATCTTGTCTGCGATTTTACGCATACTCAATGCCTGCCATCCGTCTTCCATGACGATCTGCAAAGATGCGTCTAGTATGCTGACTCTGGTTTCTTCCTTGATTCTTTGAATTCTTTCCTTGCTACCCATGGCAATAATACAACTGTGTAAATAATCTAACAGCGTTAAGCAAATGTAGAACTAGTTTTTAATTACTCTATCAGCGTATTGTCAAATCTAATTTGGGCGGATAATTGTAACTGCATGCTACAGCCTGGATATTGTACAAAGATCCAGGCCCTGCCCATAGAATAAATTATTTAGTTACGCTGCGCTTTAATTTGTGCAGCCAGTTCCACCAGCCTGCGCGCCTCGTCTTTATATACAGCGCTACCAGGCCGCACAATTTGATGATCATTGCCTATCCAACGAATCATTCCATCTTTGTGAAAATAATATCGGTTTTCAGTGATGCTTTTTACTTTCGAACCTTTCACATACATTGGCTGATCATAAAAGGTCTCTTTTTTAAAGACGAAAAATAAGCCCGTTGCATGATAATAAAGATCTATCTCCACTTTACCCATTTCTCCATAGAGAATAGCATGTTCCTTTACCACAGCCAATTTCTTATAATAAGTAATGAGCTCTCCTCCTTCTGCAGACAAGCCACTGAGATCTGCTTTTTTCTTTGTAAAGGAGCTATTGTTTATTGCCGCATATTCGGTTTTAATCGTTTTAATGAGCTGAGCAGTATCTACTACAACAGCACGGTTTTCTACAGTTTTAAGAGGTGAAACAGCCCCATTACAGCTCGATAGCATAAACAGCAGGAGAAAACCTGTTAGTACAAGCAAATTTTTCATGGTATTATTTAGTTTGGAGTTGTTTGATTGTTTTGCCAAAAGTCATTTGAAAATGCGGATAATCTTTAAAAGATTTCCAGTTTCCACCCCATTCAAATCCCAGACTGGTACCGATGTTTACCACCTCTTTGGAAACCTGCGTCCATACGGCCTGCCCATTTTTAATGATCACTACATCTACCGCCAAACCATAGTTATGAAAACTTTGTCCGCCTTTAGCATTGGTCACCTTATTCCCTGGTGTAGTACGCCCCTGATTATATAAGCTGTTCTGTTCATCAATAGTACGCAGTCCCTGAATTACTCTTAATTGAATACCTAATTCCTCTTCAACCGTATTGATAAACTCCCTGGTAGGTTTTTGAAGTCTGGCATCAAGCTTGGCGATTCTTGCATCAGTAGTCTTATCCCATGTTGGGCGTATATCAGCAGGTAAGCCATTTTCCACCTTCAGCAATAAGGTATTATTTTTAATGTTATGTTTTAGTATTTTTCCTTTATCCCAGAAGCTGGTTGAGGCGAGTGTATAGAAGTCAATATCCGTACCTCCTTTTGCAGACACTTTTTTTACCACATAATTGGCTTTTATAGTGAACAGTATGCTATTAATCAGATAAGAGGCAATACAGGAGGATTCCGTACCGGCAAATAAAAAAGGGTCGTTGGAATTAAATGTGAAGCTGCCAAATACATTCTTCCTTGTCAATAAGTATTCCATATTAATCATACATCAGGTGAAGAAAACTAACAATAGTTTTATAAACAAATATCGCACCAAGAAAAGGAATTGCAGTCGGTGATACCAACTCATTACATCGCTTTTTTTCCCTACCTTATCAGGCGTTATTTCTTAGGGTATTTTAATCGAAGATATTTAACAGGTATCAGTTAATATGTAGCAAGAACCTATCAATTAATGAGTGATAAACTATTGATTAACAGATTAGATTTGTTTTTATGGTCAATATTAATCTATCCCGCATACTGTCACTTATCGTATTCTTATTCTTTTTTTTGATATGTTCTTCCCGGTCTAGGGCACAATTGCCCGTTACCATAAAACAGTTAAAAAACAAAGACTTCAGGCTGCACTTTTCTGCGCGGGGAATTTCAAGTCTGCAAAAAACTAAAGATATCTACTCAACAGATTATGCGCAACGTAAAAGAACATTCACTGGTGTCTTAATCCGCTATCAGCCCGACAACAAGAAGCTGGATTCTCTCGGCACTTCTTTTTCGTCAAGAAAGATATCAGCACAAACCGCTAACCGGATACAATATTCTACCCATCCATCCGCAGCACTTTTAAAACTGACAGAAGACTATACACTCACCAATACCGGGCTGATCTGGAACATCAGGTTAGATAACCTGTCTTCCGATCCGGTGACCATCAAAGATCTGGAGATTCCTATAAGTTATAACAACCAGGGTGGTGAAAATGCAAAAGATATATTTGAGCAACACGTCATTAAACATCATTCTATAGCCGGCAACAATTCATTTCTCTTTTGGCAAAGGCCGACCGGTTTAGGACCCTATCTGCTGATGTTGCCCCAAAATGGAACTTCACTGGAATATTTCTCTACCAAAGGATCCGATGAAAACCGCGGTCAGTTCAAAACGTTTATACATGCTGCGTATAGTGCTGCGCAAGAGGCTCAGGGAACATGGAGACAGCCATTAAGTTCAGCCATCATACCTGGAAAAAGCAATAAATCTTACGGCTTTAAATTTCGCTGGGCAGAGAGTTATACTGACATCCGCAAAATACTTGTTGATGAGGGAATGATCGATATTCAAGTTATGCCCGGGATGACTGTTCCTAATGACCTTGACGTAAATATCGCTTTAAAAACCAATCAGAAAAATCTGCAGGTCGTTGCCGAATTCCCGGAAAAAACCACTATTACAGCGATGCCTTCAATACAAGCCGGAACATTTTTATACCGCATCAGATTTGCCCGTTTGGGAGAAAACAAGATCATCATTACCTACGGTGATCATCGGCATACGCTAATGGAATTTTTCGTTACAGAGCCCTTAGAGACCTTATATAAAAAACGAGCAGCTTTCCTGGTCAATCATCAGCAGCATCGCGATTCCACCAAATGGTATAATGGCCTTTTCTCTATCTATGATATGAAGAACAGAATTTTAAGAGGGCCTGAGAATGCAGATGGATTTGATAAAAGCAGGCTGGCATATGTACTCGCATCAGACGATCCGGTTTTAGGTAAAGCACCTTTCCTTGCGGCAAAAAATGTTTTTTATCCTGAACAAAAAGAAATTGATGCAATAGAATATTATGTCAAAAATTTTGTGTGGGGTGGTCTGCAGCGTACAGACAAAGTAAAACCTAATCCTTATAGTCTGTATGGCACCCCCGACTGGAAGCTTAATCGTGATTCAATGAAACGCAGCCAAAATTTAAAAGATGTAAACAGGAACAAAATGCATATCTGGCGTTCTTATGATTATCCGCATATGATGATGCTTTATTTTGAGCTATATAAAATTGCGAAAAGCTATCCGGCAATGACACACTTCAGGGATCAGAATGGCTACCTTGAAATGGCAAAAGAGACTGCGAAAGCTTATTTCAAGTATCCCTATGAAATATTACCCTGGTATGAAACTTATAAATGGGGCTGCTATAATGAATTGCTGATCGTAGATTTAATTGCCGAACTGGAGCAGAAGGGTTTTAAGCAAGATGCGGATGAAATCAGGGCAGAATGGGAGAAAAAAGTAAAATACTTCCTTTACGACGACCCCTACCCTTTCCGCTCAGAATATGCAGTGGATGCTACAGCATATGAATCGACACATGCTTTTGCGAAATATGCAGCATTAAATAAAATGCAGCCGGATAGTAATCTCTGGTTTGACAAAAACCTTGGGAAATGGTATTCGCACCCATCAATTAAAGCCGGCGATGGCAGGAAATTTATGAAGCGGGAAATTGCCGCAAATATTGCTAGTCGTGGATGGCTGGAGACTTCTTTTTACTATTACGGCAGTGACTTTAGAGGCAAAAGCGACAGCTTTACACTCAGTTATATGTCGCAGATGGGTGGAGGCGCGATACTGGACGATGCGCTCCATTTCAGTGAGCATCCCGCCGAGGAACTGCGTCTGGGATATGGCGCTTACCTGAGCTCCTTTGCATTGATCAATTCTGGTACAGCAGAAAGTAATTATGGCTACTGGTACCCCAGTTTAGCTAACGACGGCGCCTCCGGCTGGGCATTTGAGCCACAGCAACAAGCTAACACCTGGATTGGCAAACCACAAGGCAGGGGCCCATGGTATTATGACGGAGAAATTGATCTTGGATTTGGTGGGGCCACGAGATGCGCCGCAACAATTATCACGGAAGACCCGGTTTTTGGCATGATTGCTTATGGAGGGAATATTCAAAGAAATGGCTCTATACTTTCAGTTATTCCCAGAGACGGTTTAAGAGCCAGGTACTATTATCGTGAGAAAGCCGTAAAAATAGACCTGGTTTTATTGCAGGATGGATTCGCCAGGGACAAGACGATATCTTTTGACGCGAATAGCCAGTCATTTACCTTTACGATCGAAAACAGAACCGAAAATGATCACACTACTGCACTGCAAATAAAGGGTCTGCAGGGAAATTACACCTTGCAGGTTTTAGGACAAAAAGATGTTAAACTATTTTTTGTCAGGGATGAAATGCAAACGCTGCAATTAAAGGTTAATAATGCATTCAATACAGTGATCATCGCAAAATGTATGGAATAACTGAAATTAAGCGCCCGATCTGATTTTTCCTGAAGATATGATCTACGCTAATTGATTTGGAATATTAGAACCGCTGTTTATCTCCTATTGCCAGAGATAAACAGCCGCTCAGATTGGCAGCATTTACCCTTCCTGATGAATTCTAACTAGAGCTTGTTCCAGTCCGCGTAATTCAGCAAGACCTTTTAAACGACCTATGCCTGAATATCCGGGATTAACTTTCTTATGCAAATCGTCCAGCATCCTGTGCCCATGATCCGGACGCATCGGAATACTGATTGCCCTGTGCTGCTGGATTTCAACTAATTTCTTCATTACAGCGAACATATCTACATCCCCTTCCAAGTGATTATCTTCAAAGAAATCCCCAAATTCATTACGCCTTGTGCTGCGAAGGTGCACAAAATTCACGCGCTCCTTAAACTGTTCCAGCATCATGACCAGGTCATTATCAGCTCTTACGCCTAGAGATCCTGTGCAATAACATAATCCGTTTGATAAAGAAGGAACTGCATCAAAAATTCGCTGAAGCTGCGCAGCTGTACTCACGATTCTTGGCAATCCAAAAATTGCATAAGGCGGATCATCGGGATGAATGACCATTTTGATTCCATGGCTTTCCGCAACGGGAATAACTTCCCGTAAAAAATCGGTTAGATTCGTGAACAAAACTTCCTCGTCCACCGCTGCATAAGTATGCAAAGCGCCAAGAAACTCATTTAATCCGAAGCTCTCCTCACTACCAGGAAGACCGGCTATAATATTACGCTCTAATTTCAGCTTTTCTGCTGTAGACATCGCTTTAAAGTAATGTTCTCCGCGTTCGAGTTCTGCTGCAGTATAATCTGCTTCTGCCCCTATCCTGTTCAGGATAAACACGTCAAATGCAACCAGAGCCGCTTTATCAAACAATAATGCTTCGGCGCCATTTGGCAATTTGTAATCCAGATGCGTCCTTGTCCAGTCCAGAATAGGCATAAAGTTATAAGTAACTATCTGAATACCACACGCAGCAAGATTGGCTAATGAGATTTTATAGTTTTCGATATACTCCTGGTAATTGTCATGCTTCACTTTTATCCCCTCATGAACCGGCAGACTTTCTACGACAGTCCACTCTAATCCTGCATTGCGGATAAGTACCTGGTGTTTCTCAATTTCTTCGATTGTCCATACTTTTCCATTAGGAATATGGTGCAGTGCAGAAACAACTCCGCTACAGCCTGCCTGCAGAATATCTGATAAACTGACCGGGTCGCCAGCTCCATACCAGCGCATGGTTTGTGCTAATTTATACATATGATCCGTACATTTTTCTGTGTTATTTATGGTAACACCTGTATATATTTGATTTGTTTAATAGGAAGGCTGAAAATACATATTTCTTCCGGCTTAGAAAACAGAAGATAGCTTTTTATCAGGATAGGTCAGTTTAGCGCTTTTCCTGTTTCCATTGGTCATTACATGAAAAATATTTGTCTGATCATCGAAAAGATCGTATAAAACAGAACATGTGGTTTCCAGCTTACGCAGCCCTTTTACTGGTACAGATTCCATATAGACCACAACAGCTTCTTTATCATTCTCAAAACCAAGGTAATTTACCGCCAGTAGTTTTCCATTAGCGGCAAACTGGATACGTTCTGCCATATATTTCTGCACCAGCACATCCATCTCCTTGTGCTTAGAGACAGCCGAAAGATCAGTCTTCACCTTAAACTTTTTCGCAAGAACATCTTCAAAATCATCTGTAAAAATCCTGCAGCTAATTTCTATGGTGTTCTCTTTTGTATTATAATTTAACTCTGTTGACGTCAGATGCAAGGGGTGTCTGGACGATTTAGCTACATATAAATTAGTTTCGGATGGATATAGACCGAAAAAAACGTAACAAATTAATAGCGATTGATGAATAAAAGACAACATAGTACTGATTTAATTTTTTCTATACAAAAAAACGGTTTAAATTTAGACTTTCAACATAAAAAACAAATGAATAAAACTTTAACAGCCCTTTTTCTGCTAGGTTCCTCTTTTCAGGTATCATTTGCGCAAAATATTCAGAACAATCCTGGCAGCAACCATGGAAATAAATTTGAACAATTGGGCACGATTCTATCTACCCCTAACGAGCAGCGAACTGCAAGCGGAGCACCAGGTGTAAAATACTGGCAGCAGCGTGCCGACTACGATATTAAATGTAGCCTCGACGAGCAGCAATTGAATTTAACAGGTGCTGAAAAAGTGACCTATTTCAATAATTCTCCGGACGTGCTAACGTATATCTGGTTACAGCTGGATGAAAATGAGCACAATAATCTAACCAATGCAAATTATCAGAGCAGTACGCAACTACCTGAAATTACAACGACAAAAACATTGGACAACGCCGTAGAGAGCGATGTTGACAATGAAAATGGTGTTAAAATTCTCAAAATCACTGATGCAGCGGGTAAAGCATTAAAATATACCATCAACAAAACAATGATGCGTGTAGAAATCCCTGCTCCGCTTAAATCTGGTGAGCAGTTCATTTTTAATGTAAACTGGAAATATAAAATCACCGATAGAATTGCTGGTGGGGGTCGTGGTGGTTACGAATTCTTCCCTGAAGATGGCAACTACCTTTTTACGATGGCCCAATGGTATCCAAGACTATGTGTATACAGCGATTTCCAGGGATGGCAGAACCATCAGTTCACAGGTCGCGGTGAATTTGCGTTAACATTCGGTAACTTCAAGGTTCAAATGACCGTTCCTGCAGACCATGTAGTTGGCGGAACCGGCGAATGTATCAATTACAGTGGTGTTTTGTCTGCTGCTGAACTAGCCAGATGGAATAAAGCTAAAACTGCAGCAGAACCTGTAGAGATTGTAACTTTAGCAGAAGCTAAAAAAGCGGAAGGCACTAAAAGTAAAGCAACAAAAACATGGGTTTTCCAGGCAAATAATGTGCGCGACTTCGCATGGACTTCTTCAAGGAAGTTTGTTTGGGATGCTATGGCACAAAAAATCGAAGGTAAGTCAGTAATGTGTATGAGCTTCTATGGTAAAGAAGCATACAATTTATACAGTAAATACTCTACAAAAGCTGTTGCCCATACCATAAAAACCTATTCAGATTTCACTATTCCTTATCCATATCCTGTGGCACAAAGTGTTGAGGCGGCAAACGGAATGGAATATCCGATGATCTGCTTTAACTATGGACGTACAGAAAAAGACGGTACTTACAGCGAAACTTCTAAAAACGGAATGCTGGGCGTAATCATACATGAAGTGGGGCATAATTTCTTCCCAATGATTGTAAACAGCGACGAACGTCAGTGGACCTGGATGGATGAAGGATTGAACTCTTTCGTAGAGTACCTTACCGAAGAACTTTGGGATAATAAATTCCCGGTTAAAAAAGGTGCTGCATATACCATCGTTGATTATATGAAGTTACCGAAAAATGAACTGGAACCGATAATGACCAACTCTGAAAACATTACCCGCTTTGGTCCTAATGCCTACTCTAAACCTGCAACAGCGCTGAATATATTAAGGGAGACAGTGATGGGAAGGGAGCTTTTTGATTACGCTTTCAAAGAATATGCAAGAAGATGGGCTTTCAGACATCCTACACCTGCCGATCTGTTCAGAACAATGGAAGATGCGAGTGGTGAGGACCTGGATTGGTTCTGGAGGGGCTGGTTCTATGGAACTGATGCCTGTGACATTTCACTCGATGCAGTTAAATTTGGCAAACCAGAAATGGATACCAAAATACCAGCAGCGAAAGTGAGAATGGTGAAGTTAGATGCACCACAGGTAAATGCTTTTGAGGATATTTCCAAGGTTAGAAACAAAGCGGATAAAAACATCAAATTCTATACTGATCTGGATAAAGGCACACAGGATTTTTACTGGAGATATGACCGCGGTTTAGAAAAAGTTGATGATAAGGAACGAAAACAGGAAGTAAGCTTTCCGGGCGAAACCCTGTCGGCCGAAGAACAGGCTAAATATGCAGGTAAATTTTTCTACGAACTTGATTTCAGTAATAAAGGAGGATTGGTTATGCCAATCATAGTTGAGTTTACTTTTGCTGACGGAACGAAAAAGATTGACCGCATTCCTGCACAGATCTGGAGACATGACGAGCAGAAAGCTTCGAAATTTTATGTACAGGATAAAGAGGTTACAGCCATAAAATTAGATCCTATGCGTGAAACTGCCGACATTGATGAAACAAATAATGTTTGGGGTGGCAAATTACAGGAATCAAAATTCCAGTTATTTAAACAAAAAACTACTGCAGCCCGTGGCCAGTCGGTAGGTGCAAACCCAATGCAAAATGCATTAGGCACAAAATAAGCTTTTACACATTTTTACAAAAACCTGCCGGATAAAAAATATTCCGGCAGGTTTTTTTTGTACCATTGTAAAATAAATTATGACATTTTGAATTACAAAAAAATATCATTGTGCCTGTTATTGATTTCCCTGGTAATGCTGTCGAATGCACAGCAAAAACAGAAGGACAAAAATATACCAACCTGGAAAATCAGTTTTCACCTCGATTTTGGAGAGCAGACAGCAAACGCTGATACCGTAAAAAAAGATCAGGAGCAGGCCATTTTAATGGAACTCGCCAAATCACTTTCCGGTTCTTCCAATGAGCAACCTCCACTAGTATGTTATGTAAACAGTAATTATATCAGAGTAGAACAAAATGGTCTGGGAGGAGGAGTAACGATAGCCGACAAAAGGGATACTGTTAGCTTTTTATTAGATACAACAGAAAAAACTGCTACAAGATATCCTGCAGCGATGCCAAATCTGCATACGCAATTAAATGGAGATTCAGTTACAGTGATCAGCTCTGATGACTTTGTGATGGAATTGGAAAAGGATACCATGACCATAGTGGGTTTAGTATGTAAAAAGGCTATTTTTAAAAACCCATCTTCTCCAGCTAACGTGATTACCATCTGGTATGCACCCCAACTACCGCGTTTATACTGGCAGAAGTATAGTTACTTAAAACAGGTACCCGGTTGTGCCTTATCGATCGGGACCGTGACAAAAGGACTCAATGTAGGCATTAAAGCAGACCATATCGAACAATTATCAGTCACTCAAAGCTTTTTTCTGCCCCCTGTGAATTATAAAATTACAGAGGGATCTTTTTAATCTATCCAAATGTATAAACAACTCCATTTATTACTTTTCGCTCTCATCTGGGTAAGCGGTGCCGCGGCACAGGAAAAAGTAAAGCTTAAAACCGGCGATTTTATTTTTCAAAACATCGCCTGCGGTCCTTTATGTGATGCCATCAATGCAGTCACACAAGGGTATCAGGGTAACAAATTCAATCATATGGGTATGGTGTATTTGAGTAATGACAGCGTCCTCATTATTGAAGCCATAGGAAAAGATGTTCATTTAAGTCCCTTAAAAGACTTTCTTTCCCGTTCCAAAAGTCCTCATTATACAGGCCGGTTAAAATCAGCTTATCAAAAAGATATACCAGCAGCATTGGCATTTGCGATGAAGCAGATGGGCGTCAAATACGACAGCCAGTTTCTATACGATAATGGAATGTACTACTGTTCTGAATTGATCTATGATGCTTTCAAATATGCGAATCATGGAAAAGCATTTTTCAAACTGTATCCCATGACTTATAAAGAGCCTGGTTCCGGGGATTATTTTTCTGTATGGAAGACCTATTTTGAGCAGCTCAATATGGAAGTTCCCGAAGGGAAACCCGGATGTAATCCCGGAGGCATCTCTTTATCTGACAAAATTGACATGACCGGCACCCTGTAAAACGTATGCAGGCACCGATTTTAAAGTCATGCTCATATCAAATTAACCGCAATCATTAGCCTCCAGTGGCCATAATTGGACTTTTTGCCAATTCAATTGGATAATTGGTCATTCTTCTTCATATTGAGGCTTTATCTGGCTGAAAATTTGTTAATTTGAGCCTTTGAATATCCGGAGTAATCCTGACAAAGAAATAAAATATGCCCAATACAAAAACAGCAGAAGAAAGCACCAATATTTTATCAATCGATATAGGTGGCACAAGCCTTAAAGCTTGCATCCTGACAGAACAAGGAGAACTCTTCTCCGAATACACCAAACTTCCCACTCCGAAAAATTCAACACCAGAAGCTGTAATTAAGGAAATCCATGAATTAGTGCGTCCATTAGCACCTTATGGAAAAGTGGCTATCGGTTTTCCCGGATATGTTAAAGGGGGAATTGTTGAAACCGCTCCTAATCTGGCGAAAAATAAATGGGCAGGATTTCCGCTTGCACAGGAGATCAGTGATCTGCTGGGGAAACCAGTACGACTAATCAATGATGCTGATCAGCAGGCTTTGGGCGTAATTGGTGGTAAAGGATTTGAAATTGTGCTCACGCTGGGCACAGGCTTTGGTACATCGCTTACTTTTGATGGTGAACTCCTGCCCCACCTTGAACTTGCACATCTTCCGGTTACTAAAAATAAGGATTATGATGCCTACATAGGGAATAAAGCTTTCGAAAAAGAGGGCAAGAAAGAATGGAACGACAGATTACAACGCATTATACAAATTTATAAAACGGTCTTTAATTATGACGACCTGTATCTGGGAGGCGGGAATGCCAAGCAAATAGATTTCGATCTGGATCATAATATACACATTGTCTCTAACAGGGATGGGATTAAAGGTGGCGCCAAATTATGGGCTGCCAAAGAGAAATATCATATTTTCACAACCTATCCAAAAATCAATATATAAAATGGAAAGTAAATACACATTAGGAATGATAGGCCTTGGAACTATGGGCCGCAATTTATTGCTGAACATGGCTGACAATGGCTTTGCTGTTACAGGTTATGACAAGGATCCAAACATGATTCAGAAATTAGAAGAAGATGGTGCGAAGCATAAACTAAATGCTTACAGCTCTTTGGAAGATTTTATTGCGAGTCTTGAACTGCCAAGAAGAATTATGCTTCTGGTACCTGCCGGACCAATTGTTGACAGTGTTATTAAAGAACTGGAGCCATTACTGGACAAAGGTGATATCATTATTGACAGTGGAAACTCCCATTTTACAGATACCAGCAGAAGAGCGATTGAGCTTTCAGACAAAGGAATTCATTTCTTTGGAATGGGAATTTCTGGTGGTGAGGAAGGTGCACGTTTTGGTCCTAGTATTATGCCAGGTGGTGATAAAACTGCTTATGGTGCGATGAAAGAAATTTTAGAAGCCGTTTCAGCGAAAGTGAACGGTGATCCTTGTGTAGCCTATATTGGTCCCGGTGCTTCCGGCCACTTCGTTAAAATGGTACACAATGGGATAGAATATGCAATGATGCAGTTGCTGGCTGAAAGCTATGACATCATGAAAACTGCTCTGGGTTATACCAATGAGCAGATTTACAGTGTATTTGAAGAATGGAACAATGGTCGTCTTCAATCTTTCCTGTTAGAAGTAACCAGAGACATTTTTAAAGTTAAAGACGATAAAACTGATGCTTTCCTTGTAGATATGATCAAGGATGAAGCCAGATCCAAGGGTACAGGAAAATGGACGTCTCAGGTGTCAATGGACTTGCAGCTACCTATTCCCACTATCAATGAGGCAGTAAGTACAAGAGACTTGTCGAAATACAAAACACTTCGTGTTGCTTTATCAAAAGCATATGCACAAGATGTGCCTCTTGCCGAAGATAAAGATCAGTTCATAAAAGAATTAGAGCAGGCCTTATATTTTTCAGTAATTACTTCTTATGCACAGGGTCTTCATTTATTGTGGCAGGCATCAATCACCTACGAATATGAATTAAACTTGCATGAAATTGCACAAATCTGGCGCGGTGGCTGTATCATCAGGGCAGAATTCCTTGAAGATATTTATCAGGCGTATAAAAAGCAGCCTGACTTAGAACATCTTTACGCAGACGCAGGTATACAGGACAAAATGAAAGAAATTCTTCCAGGGATGAGATCAGTAGTTGCACACGCTGTTCAAAGCGGATTGGCAATACCGGCTTTTGCCTCTGCGCTTGCCTATTTCGATTCATTAAGAACCGAGAAAATGCCTTCTAATCTGATCCAGGCGCAAAGAGATTTCTTTGGTGCACATAGATTTGAACGTACAGATGCTGAGGGCACATTCCATGCCATCTGGAATCCTAAAACAGCTTAATAATCAAGAGATGAAACTACCACGGGCATACTACTGAAAATAGAGGTAAAATGATCGTGGTAGCTTCATAACCGATAAATAACAATTATAATCTGATGAAAACAAGTAAATGCCTTAACCCAACCATATTTGTCATATTTGGCGGTACTGGTGACTTAAATATGCGCAAACTTGCGCCAGCTATTTACAATTTATATTCTGATGGCTTTATGTCAAAAGAATATGCAATCATCGGTACAGCAAGAAAGAAGCTTACTGATGACGCATTCCGCAGTACCATCATGGATGGTGTTAACTCCTTCTCCAGAGCTGGAAAAGTAAAACAGGAAAAATGGGATGAGTTTGCTAAAAATGTATACTACAATTCCGTTGATGTTTCTGCTCCGGAAACATTCGGCGTACTGAAAACAAATATTGAAAAATTAAGGGAAGATTTCGGACCTAAAACCCAGGTCATTTATTACCTGGCGGTAGCGCCAAATCTGTTTCCATTAATTGCACAGTGTCTGGCTGAATATGATCTTGTAGGAAATGAGGATAACTGTCGTATTGTAATTGAAAAACCTTTTGGTCATGATCTGGAAACAGCAAAAGAATTAAATAAACTGTTAACAGGTATCTTTACGGAAAAACAGATTTATAGAATTGATCATTACCTGGGTAAAGAAACAGTTCAGAATATCATGGCATTCCGTTTTGCCAATTCTTTCCTCGAACCGCTGTGGAACAGGACATATATCGACCATGTTCAGATATCAGTAACAGAGCAATTGGGTGTAGGTGATCGTGGCGGTTACTATGATGGTGCAGGTGCACTGAGAGATATGCTTCAGAATCATATTCTTCAGTTGTTATGCTTAATTGGTATGGAAACACCGATCAATTTTGATGCTGATGAGATCAGGAACAAGAAAGTTGACGTGCTGAAAGCGATGCGTCCTTTTGGTCCCGAAGACATACGCCTGAGTACTGTTCGCGGACAATATTCTAAAGGATGGGTAGAAGGAAAAGAAGTTCCCGGCTACAGATCTGAAAAAGATGTTGATCCTAAATCCAACACAGAAACGTTTGCAGCTGTTAAATTCTTTGTAGACAACTGGAGATGGCAGGGAATTCCTTTTTATGTACGTACAGGAAAACGCTTGTTCCAGACCTCTTCTTTAATCACGATACAGTTTAAAGATGTGCCACACCACGTTTTCCCTGCCGGAGTTACCGAACACTGGCAGCAAAACAGGCTGATCATCAGCATCCAGCCGGAAATGAGTATCCGTTTACAAGTACAGGCTAAAAGACCGGGACTTGATATGGTATTAAATCCGGTAGATATGGTTTTCGATTATAAAGGAACTTATTCATCAGAGGCACCAGAAGCATATGAAACCTTACTTTTGGATGTAATGATTGCTGATCAAACACAATTTATGCGTGCAGACCAGGTTGAAAGTGCATGGGAATTATTAATGCCTGTAATTAATGCATGGGAAAGTAAAACTTCATTAAGCTTCCCGAATTATCCGGCGGATTCATGGGGTCCTGAAGATGCTGAAGCCTTAATTGCAAGAGATGGATTTCACTGGTTTACACTTCCGTTAAAAGATAAAGGATAATGAATTTATTGATTTATAAGACTAAAGATGAGCTGCTGGAAGACCTGGCAGATTATATCATCAAAATTGGTGAAACGGCAATTGCTGAAAAAGATTGCTTCAATTTTGTACTTACCGGTGGTAATTCCCCTAAAGAATTATACCAGATGCTTTCCACTACATACAAAGATAAATTAGATTGGTCTAAAGTATATTTCTTTGTAGGTGATGAGCGGAATGTTCTTCCTGATCATGAAAGCTATAATGGTCTGATGGCTAAAACAGCCATCCTTGATCCGTTAAATATTGCAGCAGATCATATTTTCCTGGTAGATACCACCTTAGCTCCTGAAAAAGCAGCAATCGAGTATGCTAAAGCTATTTCGAGCCATTTTGAAGGTGCAGATCTGGCTTTTGACCTGATCCTTCTGGGAATGGGTGATGATGCACATACCGCGTCATTGTTCCCTGGTACAGAAATATTGAAAAATAAGGAAGTTACGGTAGATGCTGTATTTGTGGACAAGCTCTCTACTTACAGAATCAGCTTCACAGCTCCATTAATCAATAAAGCTAAAAACGTTGCATTCCTGGTCTTCGGACAGGGTAAAGCAGCAGCTGTAAAACATGTAATTGAAGATGAAAACAAAAATCCTCAGTTATATCCTTCACAGCTGATTGCTCCTATTGACGGTAGTCTGACCTGGTTTCTGGATACAGAAGCAGCAAATTTGCTGGAAAACTAGAACACTCATTTATAAGTTGCAGCCCCGTTTCATCAATATGAAACGGGGTTTTGTTTATCCCCATTACCTACCTATTTTATAGCCAATCGCTGCTCTCTGCTCACTTTCCTGTGCTATGAATTTATTCAGATAACTAAATAAAACAGCAATCTTTTCGTCCTGTTGTGCAAGCTTCGTTTCTACCTGCTCTATGATCAATGAAGCATCTTTGTGTAACAAGATTGCTTCTCTTAACTTCATGAAGATTTCAATTATTCTGATACTTATCCTGATCGCTTTATCGCTCTTCAGAACATGGGGCAACATCAGTATTCCGTGTTCGCTGAAAGCGTAGGGCAATGTACCCCCCATTTGCTTTTTAGAAGTGATGATGTGTTTTAATATCAGGTTATCCACTTCTTCTTCGGTAAGCTGAAACATGAAATTTTCCGGAAACCTGATCAGATTACGCTTTACCTGTTCCCGTAGTCTGATCGCTTTTACGTCATAAAGCTCAGCAAGATCTTTATCCAGCATTACCTCATATTATATATATTCTGTTCAATAAAACTTCGTCAGCTACTATTCCGTCTTCTTTTTCACTCATTTTTATGGTTATTTATATAAATTTTTGGAATCAACCGGCCTTTAAAGCAGTTTAAACGTGGTATCGCAAAATGCGATACCACGTTTAAACTGCTTTAAAGGCCGGTTGGATAAGTTGTCATTAATTAAAATCAGATGTAAGTCTCCCAAACAATCTTCAATATGATAAAATTTACATTTAAAATTAACCAAACAAACCTATTTAAGATTAATATTTATCATAAAAATGAAATTTCGCTTGATTGTTACCCGCAACATGTTTAGTACCATTAAAACTTTTGAGCAATTATGCTGTTAATCAGATACCGCTTAAATATCCTATGCAAGTTAAAACCGAAGTGCTGATTATTGGAGGTGGATTAGCCGGATTAACCGCGGCATTACATTTACAGAAAGCAGGTATTGATGTCTTATTAATTGAAAAAAACACCTATCCGAATCATAAAGTATGTGGTGAATACATTTCAAATGAGGTATTACCTTATTTAAAATGGCTGGATGCTGATCCGGAAATACTTGGACCAAGCAAAATCGACAAACTTTTATTATCAATCGTTTCGGGGAAAAGTATCAATACTGAATTACCATTAGGTGGATTTGGAGTAAGCAGATATACATTAGATAATTTCCTCTATCATAAATTCAAACATAAAGGTGGCCGTATTCTTCATGATACGGTGACCAGTGTTGAACAGCATTATAAGCAGTCTATCATCCTTACGCAGCAGGAGACAGTAATAAATGCGATCCGGGTAATTGCCGCTTATGGTAAACGCAGTGCATTAGATATCAAATTAAAACGTCCATTTATACAAAAAAAGTCACCCTTCCTCGCAGTTAAAGCGCACTATAGCGGGCAAATACCTGCTGATTTGGTTGCTTTGCATAATTTCAGGGGTGGATATTGCGGAATTTCTCAGGTTGAGGACCAAAAAATAAACGTTTGTTATCTGGCAGATTTCCGTAGTTTCAGCAAACACAAAAACATATTATCTTATCAGCAGGAGGTACTTTATGAAAATCCGAATCTGAGAGAGTTTTTTGAAAGTAGTCAGCTTTTATTTGATACACCTGTCACCATCAGCCAGCTTGCATTTGGTAGCAAAGAAACAGTATCAGATCATATGCTCATGATTGGAGATAGTGCAGGCCTTATTCATCCGCTTTGCGGTAATGGAATGGCAATAGCCATACATAGTGCTAAAATATGCGCTGAACTATTGATTCTATTCTTCAGCGGTAAAATAAAAACGTGGGAAACAGTAGAGAAACTATATACATTAGCATGGAACAGGGAATTTAAATCACGTTTAAAGACGGGAAGTATCTTATCTGCATTATTAAGTAGAGAACAATTGGCAAATATGCTATTGAAGGGCCTGTTATTTATCCCACCTGCCCTGCCCTTCATCATAAAAAGAACACATGGTAAAACGTTAACGCTAAATTCATAAATGTTTGTAGACACCACCTATAGAAGTACCGCCCCGGAAATCATGGATGATTTTGAGATGGAAGGGGAAATTTTAAGAGATGCGCTGGATAAAATTGCCAGTATCAATCAACTGCTTGGAGGAAATAAAGTTACGCTCGATGGAGTCAGCATTTTACTCGGGGGGCAACCAAAATCATCTGTTATCCGTATTGCGGATATAGGCTGTGGAAATGGCGATATGTTAAGGGCTTTAGCAGGATTCGCAACAAAAAACCAGCTGAACTTTGAACTTACAGGAATTGACGCAAACAGTTTTACAATAGGCCATGCACGTAATTTATCCGCCAGCTATCCTAATATCACCTATAAATGCACAGACATTTTTGAAGAGTCAAATCTCACCGGGCATTATGACATTATATTATGTACCCTCACATTACATCATTTTAAAGACCCTGAGATTATTACCTTGCTGCAAACTTTTCAGCACTCCGCAAGTTTAGGTTATGTGATCAATGACCTGCATCGGAGCGCAATAGCTTATTACCTTTTTAAAGCATTATGCTTTGTATTCAGACTCAATGAAATGTCGCGCGAAGACGGACTCACCTCCATACTGCGCGGATTCAAAAAAGCTGATCTGATCAGGCTTTCAAAGCAACTAAATATCACCCAGTATATCATCAAATGGAAATGGGCATTCCGTTATCAATGGATAGTTAAAACATCATGAGCGTAAGAATTAAAACAGTAAGCAAAGCATTGCCGGGCTATTCGAGAAAAACAGAAGAAATTATACCCTTTCTGGATGTATGGTTGCATGGACAGGAAGATCGCTTCATCAGGAAGGTAAAAAAGATATTTGAGAACGCTGCGGTAGACAAAAGATATTCCATCATGTCGCCCGAAGAGGTATTCAGTGACCTCAGCTTCGAAGAGCGAAATAACATCTATATCAGGGAGGGGATTAAGCTAGGTAGTGAATGCCTGGAAAGCGCGCTGCAAAAAGCAAACTGGAAGAGCGAAGATCTGGATTATATTATCACAGTGAGTTGTACAGGTATCATGATACCTTCACTGGATGCCTATCTCATCAATAAACTAAAAATGCGCCAGGATATTATCAGGCTGCCTGTTACAGAAATGGGATGTGCTGCCGGTATATCCGGAATCATCTATGCCAAGAATTTTTTGAAGGCTAACCCTGGTAAACGTGCGGCCGTCGTAGCGGTGGAATCACCCACTGCTACCTTTCAGCTGAATGATTATTCTATGGGAAATATTGTAAGTGCCGCAATCTTTGGAGATGGTGCTGCCTGTGTATTACTTTCTTCGGATGAAGAAGATAGTGGTCCCGAAATTATCAGTGAAGAAATGTACCATTTTTATGACGCAGAAGATATGATGGGATTTCAACTCACCAATACAGGATTACAAATGGTGCTCGACATAGCAGTTCCGGAAAAAATAGCGGAACATTTTCCGGCAATTATTCACCCTTTTCTTGCAAAAAGTGGTTTTACGATTAATGACATAGACCATCTTATTTTTCATCCGGGTGGTAAAAAGATTATAGAGGTGGTGGAATCGCTGTTTGGCGGAATGGGGAAAAACATTAATGAAACTAAGGCCGTGTTAAGGCAGTATGGAAATATGTCGAGCGCCACAGTACTATACGTACTGGAGCAGTATTTGGCCAGTTCGCCTCTTCCCGGAGAAAAAGGTTTGATGTTAAGCTTTGGTCCCGGATTTTCTGCACAAAGAATTTTATTGCAATGGTAAGTTTTTGTGCTTACTTTGAATAATATATATGGAAACACAAGAAATATTAGCAAAATTACCTTACAGCAAACCTTTTTTATTTGTGGACGAGCTGTTGCAGATAGATGAAAACGGATCAACCGGAACTTATACCTTTGATAAAGATCTTGACTTTTACAAAGGACATTTCAAAGATGCACCGGTCACTCCCGGAGTAATTTTAACAGAAACCATGGCTCAGATCGGGCTGGTTTGTTTAGGTATTTACCTTTCTGAAAGCGCGAATGCCGAAATGAAAGCACATGTGATGCTCACTTCCACTGCAATGGATTTTCTTAAGCCCGTATTTCCAGGCGAGAAGGTAACGGTCACAGCAGAAAAAGTATATTTCAGATTTAAAAAACTGAACTGTAATGTGGTCATGAAAAATGAAGCTGGAGATATCGTCTGCAAGGGCAATATTTCAGGTATGGTAACGGCAAGAATGCATGACTAAACGTGTTGTCATCACCGGATTAGGCGTAGTTGCACCAAATGGTACGGGACTACAGGATTTCAGATATGCGCTCTTAAAGGGCGTATCTGGAATTAAACATGATCCGGAGTTACAACGGCTGCTGTTTTCCTGCCAGATCGCGGCAAAGCCCCAGATTACAGAAGAATTGCTGAGCAGCTATTTTACTGAACTGGAAATCAAAAATCTGGAAAGTACAGGTATAGTTTATGGCGTAATTGCAGGTATGGATGCGTGGAAAGATGCAGGTTTGGAAGCATCACCTTCAGCTTATCCTGATTGGGATCGCGGAACCATATTTGGCACCGGCACATCCGGACTGGACAAGTTCAGGTCTTCGATCTACAAAATTGACGACCTCCAGGTGCGAAAATTAGGCAGCACCGTTGTTGCACAAACGATGGCGAGTGGTATCAGTGCCTATCTGGCTGGTAAGCTCGGAATGGGTAATCAGGTAACTACAAATTCTTCGGCCTGCGCAACAGGCACGGAGAGTATTTTAATGGCATTTGACCGCATTAAAAGCGGCGCAGCAACCATCATGCTGGCAGGAAGTACAAGCGACAGTGGCCCTTACATCTGGGGCGGCTTTGATGCGATGAAAGTCTGTACATTTAAATACAATGAATCACCTGAACGGGGATCAAGACCTATGAGCGCCACAGCCAGCGGGTTTGTCCCGGGAAGCGGCGCCGGTGCCCTTGTGCTGGAATCACTGGAAAGTGCTTTACAGAGAGGCGCAAAAATATACGCCGAAGTATTAGGTGGGAATGTGAATTCTGGTGGTCAGCGTGGCTCAGGCACAATGACAGCACCAAATAGTGAAGCCGTACAAAGGTGTATCAGCGCGGCGATCAAACAGGCAGAGATCCATCCTGATGATATAGACCTGATCAGCGCACACCTTACAGCAACCAGTAAAGATGCATTAGAAATAGAAAACTGGTCGGCCGCCCTTAACCGGCGAGGTAAAGATTTTCCTTACATCAATTCTATCAAGGGCATGATTGGCCATTGCATCAGTGCAGCAGGAAGTATTGAATCTGTAGCAGCGGTATTAGAAATCAGAGAGGATTTCATCTTCCCTAATATCAATTGTGATGACCTTCATCCGGAGATTGCGCAACGTATAGCTGCTGAATGTGTTCCCGTCACTTGTCTGCATCGGGAAGTCAATATTGTTGCAAAAGCAAGTTTTGGCTTCGGAGATGTAAATGCATGTATAATTTTCAAAAAATATCAAAATGGATAAGTTAGATTTAATAGCAAAACTAAAAGTGATCGTCACACCTTATGCTGAGAATAAGGAAGCATTGGCCAGCATCAATGAAAATACTGATTTTATCAAAGACCTGAAGATCAATTCAGCTAATCTTGTTGATGTCGTTTTGGATATAGAAGATGAATTCAACATTGAAATCGAAAATGATGCAATGGCAAAAATGCTGGATGTAAAAGCGGCTGTGGATATCATTGAAACTAAATTAACAGCAATTGATAGGTAACGATATCGTCGACCTGGAAAAGGCAGCCATAGAGAGCAATTGGAATCGCCTCCGTTACCTGGATAAGATCTACACTGCCTCGGAACAGCAATTGATCACCGAGGCCCAAAATCAATCTGCGATGCTATGGTTGATGTGGACGATGAAAGAGGCTGCCTACAAAGCTGAAAACAGGATCAGTAATGAGCGTATTTATGCCCCGGTCCGTTTCTTGTGCAGGAATATTTCGATTGGCGGCGAAAATGAGGATGGTATAATGCAGGTGAGCGGAAAAGTACATTATAAAAACTATACTTTCCTCACCCGATCACTGATCAAAAAGAAGATGATACACACCATATGCTGTTTAAACGCGCAAGATTTCAGTGCTTTAAAGACAGATCACCTGAATGCTTCCATCCCTTATATTGAACAATTCAATGAATTGAACCCCGATTTCAGATTAAAAAAAAATAAAGCCGGCAAGCCGGCTGTAATTCATCAGCTAACAGGTCGCACTTACGCTTGTTCTGTTAGCCATCATGGTAACTATCTTGCAGTTATTTATTCAGATTCTCTTCTATCAGCAGATTAATAATACCATCTACCATTCCCACTCTTGGTACAAAAATCTGCTTAATACCTGTCCATTTCATTAGCGTGATGTAGATTTCACAAGCAGGAATAATTACATCCGCACGGTCCGGGTTTAAATTAAATACCTGAATACGCTCTTTCAGCGAATGGCTGTTTAACTGGTTATACATCGACTTTAATTTCAGGAAGGTTAAGGGTTGCCCCTCTTTCTCATTGGCCATCCGGTATAACTTATTGATATTTCCGCCAGTACCAATGCCGGCAATGTTCTTATGGTATTTCGTTTGTTCCTTCACCCATAACTTCATTTCTTCCCAGGTTTCTTCTTTGTCCTGGTTATCGAGAATACGAATGGTACCTATATTAAAAGATTTAGAGGCTACAGGTACTTTATTGACAAACACAGAAAGTTCGGTACTTCCTCCACCAACATCTATGTACAGGTAGTTTTTATTGATATCGAGATTATCTTCAATATGGTTAGCGTAAATAATATTAGCTTCCCGCTGACCTTCGATAATTTCCAGGTTAAGGTTAGCACGTTCTTTTATCAGTGCAATAACTTCGGTTCCGTTTTTGGCTTCCCTCATCGCAGAGGTAGCACAGGCAAGATAAGATGAAACCTGATACACTTCCATCAGATTTTTGAAAGCCACCATCGTTTTTAACAGGTCATCGATCTTTCGTACGGAGATATGCTGATCCAGAAAAGCATCGTCGCCTAATCTCAAAGGAACCCTAACCAATGTGTTCTTTTTAAAATCAAACCCGTTTTCAGTTTGGGTTATATCTGCAATAAGCAGTCTAACAGCATTCGAGCCAACATCAATTGCAGCATATCTGAGCATAATTTTTACTGGTGTTTATTTTTTAAGTAATTATAAGTTTGAACCTGTGCCCTCACCTTTCTGTTGAGCCGGTTTTTGTGATATTTATTATTGTTTAAACGGGTGATGTCTCTTGCTTTAACATTGTCCTGCAGCTGGAATTCAATAATATCCCTGATCTCCTGTTTTACTTCTTCATCAAGCACCGGAAAACCAACCTCTACCCGGTGTTCAAAATTTCTCGACATCAGGTCGGCCGAAGAAAGAAACATATCTTCCTTGCCGTTATTGCCAAAAATAAATACCCTTGCATGCTCCAGGTATTTGTCAATGATACTGATCACGGTAATATTTTCACTGAATCCCTTAACTCCGGGAATCAGGCAGCAGATTCCCCTTACAATCAGTTTTATTTTCACTCCTGCATTGCTGGCATCATAGAGCTTTTCTACAATTCCTTCATCCGCTAGGCTGTTGACTTTTAAAATGAGATATGCCGGTTTTCCTGTCCTGGCAATCTTGATTTCCCGATCGATCAACCCGTAGAACTTATTGCGCGAATCCAGCGGAGAGACCATCAGGTGTTTGAATCCAGAAGCAACCGTTTTTTTATTCAATGCTTCAAAAAGCTTGATTAAATCATGTGTTATCTCTTTTTTCGACGTGAAGATACTGTGGTCGCAATAGATCTTTGCCGTTTTTTCATTATAATTCCCGGTAGCCAGATTTGCATAATACACTGGTTTACCTTTTTCCATCCTTGTTACCAGACAAATCTTGGAATGGACTTTATAATCAGTCAGACCATAATTTACATGGACTCCTTCTTCTTCCAGTCTGTTGGTCCAGAAGATATTTGCACGCTCATCAAAACGGGCTTTCAATTCTACCAGGCAGTTCACTTTTTTACCATTTTTAGCGGCATTGATCAAGGCATTGATTACCCTGGAATTCTCTGCCAGCCTGTAGAGTGTGATATTTATTGCGGTAACCTTAGGATCAATCGCAGCCTCTCTTAAAAACAAGATTATATAGTCATAGGACTGATAAGGCAGGTTAACCAGAAAATCACGTTCAGCTAACTTGTTAAATATACTTTGCGTACGATGCAAACCAGCAACCTTGATCGGAACATTGGCAGGATACTCAAGACTCTTATCTCCAACATTGGGAAATTTGATGAAATCTCCAAAACGATGGTACCTGTTTCCGGGTATTAAACTTTCTGCTTCAATTTTCATTTTAGCCACCAGGATACTTAACATATCAAATGGCATTTCAGTATCATATAATAAACGCATGGGTTTCCCTTTTTTACGTTTATCCAAACTACTTTGCAACTCTACGATAAATTTATCACTTACGTTCTTATCAATATCCAGTTCCGCATCTCTGGTCAGCTGAATGGAATAAGCATCCATATCATCATAACTGAACACATAAAAGATATCATCAAGACAGTATTTGATAATATCTTCAGCAAGAATAATGAACTTCAGCCCGTTCGTTTCTGGCAGTACCAGGAAGCGAGGCAGGTCTGTAGGTAATTCTATTAAAGCATACTGATCCTTTTTACCTGTTTTCTTTTTAAGGCGGACAAAGAAATAGAGGTAACGGTCTTTTAATTCAGGAAAAGGCTTATCCAGATCAATCATGATCGGCACCAGGTTGGAAAGAATCCTGTCCCTGAAATGCTCGCGCACAAACTCTCCCCTTGCCACATTCAGCTGGGTATCATTTAAAATGAAGATCCGGTTTTGCGCCAGTTCGTTAATCAGCGTTGCCTGAAACAACTGTTCGAACCTGCGTTCCTGTTTAACAACTATATTTTTAATCTCATTCAGTACCTTTTTAGGGTTGAAGCCGAGGAGATCTTTTGCCTTATCATTCAGATTTGACAGTCTTGTCATTGTAGCTACTCTTACCCTGTAGAACTCTTCCAGATTTGAAGAAAAAATAGATAAGAACTTTATTCTCTCTATTAAGGGTACCGTTTCATCTGCGGCTTCCTGCAGCACCCGCTCGTTAAAATATAGCCAACTAATCTCTCTGTTTAAAAATGGTATCTTCTTTTTAGTCATGGGGCAAATCAAATCACTCGAACCGGGGAAGTTCAAAACTGCAAATTCTATTGTTAAGTCAACGTTAATTCTTTGGTACTAACGTTAAGAAACAGTTCGATTTATTTATCAGGAGCTATTTCCTGAGCATCATCAGATTGTTCTGCCGCTTTTTCCACCTTTTTAACGGCAGGAGTCCTTTTTCTGGCGACCGGCGACTTTGCAGCAGGCGACTTTGTAACTGCAGCTTTAGCAGTGGTACTCTTTGCGGTAGCGGGTAATTCCTTGACAGCGGATGCTTTTACCGGAGCTTTTTTAGGCCTTATCGCATCAGCCGCTTTTTCAGCACTTTCAATAGCATTTACTTTAATACTACTGGCGACAGGCTTAGCCTTGGACACCGCTTTTTTAACCTCTTTCTCAGCCTTTTTAGTTCCTTTGACAGCAAGCTTCTTTACTTCCGCTGTCTTCTTTATAATTACTTCCTTAACCGGTTTTAGCTTAACTTTTTTCTTCTCTTTCTCTGTATCACCTGCAAATTTCTTTGCCAGTTTACCAGCGACAGATTTTGCGGCCTTCGCAACATCACCAGCTATTTTTTCCGCGTCATGTCCTAAATGAGTGATTGCTTCAAAGAATTTTTGTGTCAGACTCTGTTCTAATTCTTTTTTTGCTGCTCTTTTAGCAACTTTTTTTTGCACTTTTGGATGATCGGTTTTCATAATATATTTTTTGACGATTACGTTAAATTGTTAATTATCTAAATCTAACATATTTTTCATTCTAAAGCTATAATCATGCCCACTTTCGACATCGTAAGTAAAATAGACGCGCAAACACTTGACAACGCGATGAATAATGCAAAAAAAGAAATCCTTAACCGTTATGATTTTTCCAGCTCAAACAGCACTATTGATCATGATAAAAAAACCAATGTAATCACTATCGTTACCGAAGATGACATGCGCCTGAAAGCCATCGAAGATTCCATTATCTCACGAATGGTAAAGCAAAATCTTGATCCTAAAAGCATGGATTTTGGTAAAGAGCAATATGCGTCAGGCAACATGATCAGAAAAGAGATTTCAATCAAAGAGGGAATCGATAAAGAGACGGCTAAAAAGATAGTTGCCAAAATAAAAGCCAGCGGTTTAAAAGTTCAGGCCTCCATGATGGACGATCAGGTTCGTGTACAAAGTAAAAACATTGATGATTTACAAGGTGTAATTGCACTCTGTAAAAAAGAAGATTTTGGTCAGCCGCTACAGTACATTAACATGCGTAACTAATTCAAATAGCAGACAAGGGAAATGGAAATTACCGAAAATGGATTCGTTTTCTCAGACGACATCAATAAAATTGATCCTGTCTCCGTGCATCATTATCTCAGTACAGCTTCGTACTGGGCACATGAGATACCCTTCGAAGTAGTCGTTAGATCAATACAAAATTCACTGTGTTTCGGTATTTATAAAGAGGAGAAACAAATTGGTTTTGCCAGATGGGTAACAGATAAAGCCACTTTCGCTCATTTAGCCGACGTTTATATACTTGACGAATACCGTGGTCTCGGTTTATCCAAGAAATTAATGTCGCTCATGGTCTTCCATAAAGACCTTCAGGGTCTGAGAAGATACCAGCTGGCGACCAGGGATGCACATGGTCTGTATAGTCAATATGGCTTTAAGCCACTTGAAGAACCTGACACCATGATGGCCATTGTGATCAAAAACGCCTACAAAAGGTAAATTAGTTATAAACTAATTTACCTTTTGCGCTTTAACCCCCTCATTCGTTATTACAATCGGCTGTATCAGCCCATTTTCATCGAATACCATCTCATCAATACAGGTAGCCCTGTTATTGCCATGAGTTTCTGTTAAAGGTCTCCTGTGATACACAATATACCAGGCATCCTTCTTTTCATTGTGAATAATAGAATGATGTCCTGCACCGGTCGCAATTTTCGGATCCTGTTTCAGGATCTTACCAATTCTCTTGAAAGGTCCCATTGGGGAATCGGCCACAGCATAAGCTACAGAATAATCCGGTCCTGTCCATCCTCCTTCTGACCACATGAAGTAATATTTTCCATTTCTGATGAACATGTAAGGTCCTTCTACATAACCTTCAGGAGTGATCTCCTTGTAAGTCACGCCATCTTTAAAAGGCACCAGCGATTTGAAGTCGTTACTCAGCTTTGCAATATTGCAGTGTGACCAACCTCCATAAATCAGATAATATTGTCCATCTGCATCTTTAAATACAAACTGATCTATAGGCTGCGCCCCATTATGGAATTTATCAACCAGTGGCTTACCAATATGATCCTTGAAAGGTCCGGCAGGGCTTTTTGCTACAGCAACACCAATGCCTCCAATTTCATTATCATTTTGAATATCGTTAGCACCGAAGAAAAGATAATAGGCAGCACCTTTTTGGATAATTGCAGGTGCCCACACCGCTTTCTTTGCCCACTTCACATTTGAGGTATCTAACACCTTATTATGCTTTTTCCAGTTAACTAAATCCTTTGAGCTGAATGCATCTAAAAAAGTTTGCTTCTCATAAACAGCAGAAAATGTTGGATAAATCCAATAGTCATTACCAAATACAGCTGCATCCGGATCGGCATACCATCCAGGGAAAATAGGATTACCCGAAGTCTTTTTTTTCTGCGCGAAAGCAACAGTAATAACAAAAACAAATAAAAATAATAAAGTGGTTCTTCTCATACTAGTGTAAGTTGGTTTTATACAGTTTTCACATCGTTCTCACTGTATTCTTTAATGTCGGTAATATATCCATTAATTATAAGGAAATCAAATAACGGTTTTGCATCTGGTGTAACAGGCATATTAGCGGTAGTAATTACTTTATTGGTTTTTTTGTCCAGAAATGGATAAGCAAACAACTTCACATTTTTACTGAACATATCACTTACATACGTCAGCAACTGGCTGGAATAGTTTTCTCCAAAATTGCTGGAGTTAAATACAAATTTCAGATTATTGATATTAGTAGAAATGCCCACACTTTTCGGCTTACACCTGTCAAGATATTTAGCCAGTTTATTATGTCTCGAAAAATTAGATACAATCACCAGATTACCCGTTTTGCACATCTCTTCTGCCCTAGCAGCAACAGCATCAAGATCAATGTCCTCCGGAATTTCATCATCAGCAGTAAGGACATTCGACAGCAGTACCTCGATCAGGACACTTAAATTTTCCTTTTTTACACTTTCAGTCCTTTTGAACTGATCAACTGCATTGTTAAACATGCTGAAATTAGGAAGTGATTTCTGTGCATACTTTGTGCGGAGAATCATAATATCCTTTTTATACAATAAGTCTTTCGGCAAACACGGATTCCCCAGAGAGTCAAATATAGCCGCGTCAGAAAAGTCTTTGACAATCAGGTATAAATTCAGTTTAATATTATTGATGCCCTTAAAAACAGGTCCGTTAACAGAAATGAGGTCAATTTCTACAGAACCTACCGTTAGGTTTTCAGCAAGAGATTCGATCATTTGTTTCGGATCCGAGTGATAGTAAAATGCGGCGTAAACCAGGTTAACCCCTATGATACCCAATACATTTTGCTGTAAAGCAGAATCCGTATCCAGTAAACGCACATGGAAAAATATCTCATTAGGCTCTCCGCCCGGCGTTGTCTGAAATTTTATGCCAATCCAGCCATGTGGATCATTGGATTTATTATAGTTTAGTGTAGTCACAGTATCTGCGAAAGCGAAAAAAGTACGCTGATCGTATTTCTCGCCGGACAGTCGTTCAGTCAACAATCCGAACTCATGATTCAGCATCTTTTTTAACCTGGACTGACTTACATATCGCCCCGTTTCTTCAGCGCCATAGATTGCATCACTAAAGGTCATGTCATACGCCGACATTGTTTTTGCTACAGTTCCTGATGCTGCACCTGCAGTAAAAAAATTACGTGCTACTTCCTGTCCGGCTCCTATCTCTGCAAAAGTCCCGTATATATCAGGATTTAGATTAATATTAAGGGCTTTCCGCTTCGTATCAAGAATTTCTCTTTCCATTTTGCAAAAATAGCAGAATTGACTGAAATTCGAGCCATAATTTTATCTATATTGGTCGTCCATGCTAAACATAATTGATCTTAATATCAAATTTTACGACCAGGAAAACCGATTCTGGAACACTGCCGTAAACAAGATCAGCTTCAGCGTTAAGAAGGGAACAGTGCTGGGAATAGTGGGAGAATCCGGCTCTGGAAAATCCGTAACATCCCTGGCCATCATGCGACTATTACAGTCTGGAAATGAAAAAATTGAGGGCACCATAGAGTTTGATCATATTGATCTGCAGCGTTTGTCCGATGAACAGATCCGGCATTACCGGGGCAACAGGATTGCCATGATATTTCAGGAGCCTATGACCTCATTGAATCCTGTTTTTACCTGTGGCGATCAGGTCAGGGAAGCCATCATGCTCCATCAGAAATCCAGCGCTAAAGAAGCTAAAGCAAAAACCATAGCACTTTTTGAAGAGGTGCAGCTACCCAGACCGGAATCTATATTCGACACCTATCCTCACCAGCTTTCGGGTGGACAAAAACAACGCGTCATGATTGCCATGGCCCTAAGCTGCAACCCGGAACTCCTTATCGCGGACGAACCTACTACAGCTCTGGACGTTACTGTCCAGCAAAACATATTAAAGCTGCTGCTTAAAATTAAAAAAGAAAGGAACATGTCGATGATTTTCATCTCGCATGACCTTGGGGTAATCAGTGAAATTGCCGATGAGATTGCAGTAATGTATAAAGGAGAAATTGTAGAGCAGGGAAGCGTACAAAACATACTCCATAGCCCATCACATCCTTATACTAAAGGTCTGCTGGCCTGCCGGCCCAATCCGTCATACCGGTTAAAAAAGCTACCCGTTGTGGCTGATTTTCTGGGTGATAATGAAACAAAGCCTGTTAGCTGGCTGCTAAATGAAAATAGCTATACACAACATGAAATAGATGCCAGAAAGCATCAGCTATATACGCAAAAACCACTTCTTGAGCTCAATAATATATCAAAATGGTTCCCGGTTAGAAACGGACTGTACGGGACCTCAAATTCAACAATCAAGGCAGTAGATGATGTATCTTTGAATGTATTTCCGGGAGAGACATTAGGCCTGGTGGGAGAATCGGGATGTGGGAAAACCACTTTAGGCAGAACAATACTGCGCCTGATCGAACCAACCTCCGGCGAAATCATTTTTGACGGCAAAAACATCACCACCCTAAAGCCTCAGGAACTACGAAAACTGCGACGCGAGATCCAGCTGATTTTTCAGGATCCTTTTTCTGCGCTAAACCCAAGAATAAGCATCGGCAATACCCTGATGGAACCTCTTCAGGTACATCAGTTGTTTGATACAGAACAGCAACGTAAAACTCACATACTCAAACTGCTGGAACTGGTAGGATTAAACCCCGATCACTTCAACCGTTATCCACATGAATTTTCAGGCGGACAGCGTCAGCGTATAGTGATCGCGCGCGCACTTGCTCTTCAACCCAAATTCATTATTTGCGATGAATCCGTCTCCGCCCTGGATGTATCTGTGCAGGCGCAGGTACTTAATCTGTTAAGAGACCTGCAAAAAGAACTCGGTCTTACCTACATATTCATTTCACATGATCTGGCTGTAGTAAAACACTTATCTGACAGAATGATCATTATGAATAAAGGAAAAATAGAAGAAGAAGGATTTCCGGAAAACATTTACAACTCTCCACAATCTGATTATACCAAAAGACTGATCGCTGCAATTCCGGGCCGGAAATAATTATCAAATACTACCAGACAACCAAATATCAGTATCAACTTGGCAATTCCAATAAATATCAGCCAGATAGACTATCATCCTGATTTGCCCCGCGCTTTCTCTCTCCTCCCTACCCTTTCTGCTCCCTGCCCTGGTCAACCCCCGGAAATAAAAAAACATGCTCATTGAAGGCCTCCAATGTTTTGTTCTTCACAAAAGATTGGAGGCCTTCAATGAGCATGTTTTTTATTTAGAAGATACCCCCAAACTCATGATTGCCGTATTCAAAGCCCTCCTGATTTCTCTCTCCTTCAACTTATCATAATGATTCAGCAATACCTGCACCTTAAACCTGGCAACATCCTTAGTAATAGAAAGTGTCTTAATCGTCAGTCCCCTGGCAACAATGTTCTCTGTATAACCTGCTACTACTTCATTCAGGTACGTCTCCAGATATTCCGGCGTATAGCCAAACTGAAGTGACAGTTCAAACTCTATGCTCAGCTTTTTGATATTTTGTTTCGACTGGTTAATAATTACAGAACTGAATACTACGGAATTGGGAATGATCACCATGTCATTATCCTCATTTTGCAAAATCATGTTAATCAGCGTAATATCTAAGATCTTACCCTCCGTATCCTGCACTTTAATATGATCTCCAAGAGATAAACGGTCCGAAAACATAATAATCAGTCCGTTGATCATATTGGTAATATAATCTTTAAAAGTAACGGCAATAGCCGCTGCAACGATAGACATTCCCGTTATAAACTCTTTAGGATTTTTTCCAAAAAACACCATCAGTGCAATGATGACGAACACGGTATTCAAAATGGAAACAATCCTGTTGATACCCAATATAAAATTGTCCTTGATATTGGCCTTGAAGCGGTGTTTCTTGATGTACCAGTAGATAATAATCAGACGGATAAAAGAAATTGCGGTACTCGGCCCCAGAAATACCATTAGTCCACTCGCTGTTCTTTCGATCAATGGGTAATGCAGATAGGCCGGCGGCTGGTTTACATTGAAATATACCAGCAGCGCAAATATAACCATCTTGATTCCTATGGTCAGAAACTCACTCCTTGTACGTCTGCTTTTCTCCTCCACTATTAACATTTGAAATTTATCCTATTGATATCACGTCTTACAAAGTTATCATTATACCTGTAAAATCTAAGCCACAGAGATGATTTTATGGTTTTTATAGCCAACAAAGGGGCAGGAAATCATTTCAAAGTGTTACCTTCGGAATATTGACAAATACACTATGGCAAAAAAGAAATCATCCCAGATAAAACTTGTTTTAACACAGTTAATTAGCGATGTTCTAGAAAAAAACAATAATGAAGCGCTGAACTACAAACAGGTTTCAGCCAAATTGAATATTACAGATAATGAATCGCGCGAAACCATTCTTGAAGTCCTGAAAGAACAGGCACACAAGGGTATATTCGCTGAACCGGAAAAAGGTAAATTTAAATTAAAAGATTTAAAAACCTTTATCACAGGAAAAGTGGACATGACGGCAGATGGAGCTGCATTTATTATTCCCGATGATGAATTCGAAAAAGATGTTTTCGTTTCCGCCAGAAAGCTGCACAATGCACTTCACGGAGATAAAGTAAAGGTATATATCTACGCCAAAAAGAGCGGCAGAAAAAATGAAGGTGAGGTAGTGGAAATTATCCAGCGACTCAAAACAGACTTTATCGGCGTTATTAAAATCTCGGAGCGTTTTGCTTTTGTAAGCATCGATGATAAAAAAATGCTGCATGATATCTTCGTGCCGCTGACCGATCTGATGGGTGCAAAAAATGGTCAGAAGGTACAGGTAGCTATTACTGACTGGCCGGAGGGTGCAAAAAACCCGATTGGTAAAATCATCAATATCTTAGGCACACAGGGAGAAAACAATACAGAGATGAATGCGATACTGGCTCAGTATGGTTTTCCTTTGAGCTTCCCTTCTGAAGTGGAGAAAGAAGCAGATGCGATCTCAGAAGAAATTACGGAGGCCGACTTAAAAGACAGGAAGGACTTCCGCGATACGGTGACATTTACCATAGATCCTGCGGATGCAAAAGACTTCGATGATGCAATCTCCTTCAAAAAATTACCTAACGGAAATTATGAAATCGGCGTACACATTGCAGACGTATCTCACTACGTACAACCGAAAACTTATCTTGATAAAGAAGCCTATTCAAGGGCTACCTCAGTTTATCTGGTAGACAGGGTAATTCCCATGCTGCCCGAGCGCTTAAGCAATGGTGTATGTTCGCTTCGTCCTGATGAAGATAAACTATGCTTTGCAGCAGTATTTGAACTGGATGACAAAGCAAATATCATCACTGAATGGTTTGGCAGAACAGCTATACATTCCAACCGAAGATTCAGCTATGAAGAAGCCCAGGAAGTACTCGAAAATAAAGAGGGTGACTATGCGGAGGAGCTGCTTAAATTAAACGAACTGGCCTATATTTTAAGAGATCAGAAGTTTAAAAACGGAGCGATCAGTTTTGAAAGTACTGAAGTCAAGTTTAAGCTGGACGAGAAAGGCAAGCCTGTTGGTGTTTACGTTAAAGAGCGCAAAGATGCACATAAACTCATCGAGGATTTCATGCTGTTAGCAAATAAAAAAGTAGCCGAATTCATTGCTAAAAAAGGTAAGGGAAAAGCGAAATATACTTTTGTATACCGTTCCCATGATTCGCCTAACCTGGAAAACCTGGGTAATTTTGCACTCTTCGCCGCGCGTTTTGGTTACAAAATCAACACTAAGACAGACAAGGATATTGCAAAGTCCCTGAACTTCCTGATGGAGGATGTGGAAGGTAAAAAAGAACAGAATGTCTTAACACAGCTGGCCATTAGGTCTATGGCCAAAGCAGTATATACCACTAAAAAAACAAGTCACTACGGACTTGCATTTGATCATTATACTCACTTCACCTCCCCTATCAGACGTTATCCCGATGTGATGGTGCACAGACTGCTGGCGGCCTATCTTAATGGAGAACGCTCAGCCAACGCAGAAGAATATGAAATAGCAGCATCTCACTCTTCAGCAATGGAAAAACGCGCTGCGGATGCGGAACGTGCCTCCATTAAATACAAACAAGTTGAATACCTCGAAGAAAATGTAGGCAGTCTGTTTATGGGTATCATCTCCGGTGTAACTGAATGGGGAATGTACGTGGAACTCATTGAGAATAAGTGCGAAGGTATGATTCGCTTAAAAGATATCACAGACGATTTTTACGTCCTGGATGAAAAAAACTACTGCATTGTGGGACAACGCAAGAAAAAGAAATATCAACTGGGTGATGAAGTGAAAGTAAAAGTGAAGCGGGTAGACTTGTCAAAACGACAAATAGATTTTTCATTAGTTCAGGAATAGCAGCATATGTATAAGCCTGTCGCGCTGACCGCTCTTTTCCTGCTGACTACCTTTTCTCTGGCTAATGCTCAGCAAAAGCTATATGGAAGAATAACAGCTTAATCCCATAAAAATAAATGTTAATGACTCTCAGCTCAGCAAAGCAATGACATACAATGAAACCTTCTGGAGGAATAACCAAGGCGTTAAAAGGACTGAAAAAGAACAGTCTGCTATTGAAATTTTAGAAAAAACACCCCAAGTAAAAAAATAATGCATACTATTTTTGAATTACAGCAATTGTTGGAAACGGCAATCAATAAAGTAGAATACCCGGCACACCCTGCTAGATTATACGAACCCCTGCATTACATTATGCGCCTGGGTGGTAAAAGGATCAGACCAATTTTAGTATTACTTTCCTCGGAGCTTTTCGATAAAGATGCAGCAGATGCGATGGAGGCAGCGCTGGCGATAGAAACCTTCCATAATTTCACCCTGATCCATGATGATATTATGGACAATGCCCCCCTCAGAAGAGGTCAGGACACCGTGCATATCAAATGGGGAGTCAACAATGCGATACTTAGCGGTGATGTCATGATGGTAGAAGCAAACAAACATCTCACCAACCTGGATAGCGGCATATTAAAAGCGGCCTTGAATTGTTTCAATACGACAGCCCAGGGCGTTTGCGAAGGTCAGCAGTTAGACATGGAATTCGAACAGAGAAGTGATGTTTCCATTCCGGAATATATCAACATGATTCGTTTGAAAACAGCTGTGCTTGTAGGTGGTGCAATGAAACTCGGCGCTATTGTGGCGGGTGCTACAGATCAAAATGCAGAACTGTTATATAAATTTGGAGAAAACTTTGGCCTGGCTTTCCAGTTGCAGGATGATATTCTTGATGTGTATGGAGATCCTGCTAAGTTTGGCAAACAAGTAGGCGGAGATATCATCTCTAACAAACAGACCTTTTTGTTACTAAAACTGAAAGAACTGGCTACCTCCGAAGATCAGTTGAAGATACAGCTACAGGAGACGAATAGCGACCTTCAATCAAAAATAGAGGTGATAACGTCGTTATACAACAAATACCTGATCAGAGAGCTCGCAATGAATGAAATGAAGCATAGTCTGGATACGGCATTCAGTTCATTAGCTCAGGTGAGCATTGCCGAAACAAAAAAAGAAGAGCTGATACAGCTGGCAAAATCATTAATAAACAGAGAGCATTAATATGCACTCTGTTTATACGCTTAATCCGGATTAGCCTAATCGCTAATTCTTATAAATATGAGAAAGTAATTCCTCAGTCAAACCCCGGATGCCCGCATTCTACTCAACAATTACCCAGTTTTCAAACCCGGACCTTTGAACCATATTTTTTGCCCGGAAAAATCTGTAAGGGCCTGATCAGGCAAATCCTGTTGTCATTAATAACTTTATTCCCCATCCATTTATCGACTGACACTATTACAAGCGTTATAGTTGATTTCATGCGTACATCAGTTCCAGTTCAAAATGGCTTAAAAAGCGTGTACCAACGAATTGCGTGATAAAATCTTGTGTTTTGGATCAATAATTGCGCTATTGTGTAATCAGAATAATTTAGCGATCAACAAAAACCACAACTTCATGCAAGAAATACTCTCGAAAAAAAATTTAGGTGAGCGGATAAAATCGCTGAGAAAAGAAAAATTACATTCACAATCCTTTGTTGCCGATCTGCTACAACTGTCAAGGAGCAATTATTCACAAATAGAGTTGGGCAATCAATACCCAACGTTCAGTACCTTGCATACCCTATCCAGATATTACAACAAAAGTTATGACTGGTTACTACATGGCGCAAGTACTACAGGTGATGAAGAGAACAGAGATAACGATGTTCCTGTACTAGTTCAGGATTTAGAAAACAGCCTGAAGAACTTTGCAAAATCCCTAAGAGACCTGGAAAGTGAAATGCAGATCATCAAAAAAACAATCGTAGCCATAGGATAGAGTTATTCCCGGCAACAATTTTTCAAAAAATAAAGCATAAAAAAAGAGAGTATCCATTACAGATACTCTCTTTTTTTATGCTTTTGAAAATTATTCTGCCGGAGCAGCTTCAGTTTCTACAGCTGGTTCAGCTTTAGCAGCTTTCTTAGCAGGAGCTTTTTTAACTGGCTCTGCTGTTTCAGCAACTGGTGCTGCAGCTTTTTCTGCTTTAACAGCAGGAGCAGCTTTTTCAACAACTTCTTTAACTACACTTGCAGGTAAAACAGATACATAAGATTTGTTATCTTGTTTTTTTCTGAATACCACAGTACCATCAACTAAAGCGAATAAAGTATGGTCTTTACCAATACCTACACCTTTATCCGGATGGTGTTTAGTTCCACGCTGACGTACCAAGATGTTTCCTGCAATTGCATTCTGACCACCAAATATTTTGATACCTAAGCGTTTGCTATGCGACTCACGTCCGTTTCTCGAACTACCGGCTCCTTTTTTATGTGCCATTTTGTTTTATATTTTATGAACAAACAGTTTAAAATCTGTTTATCTAAATGTTTAAAAAATAATTATAAACTGATACCAGAGATCTGGATTTTAGTGAAATACTGGCGGTGGCCATTTTTCTTTTTGTAACCTTTTCTACGTTTCTTTTTGAAAACGATCACTTTATCACCTTTTAAATGAGACACGATTTTAGCTGAAACGACAGCACCTGCTAATGCAGGAGCACCCACAGAGATTGTACCTCCGTCTTCAACCAACAATACATTGTCAAATTCAATACTAGCGCCTTCATCTCCTTGCAAACGGTGTACAAAAAGGTGCTGGTCTTTTGCAACTTTGAATTGCTGTCCTGCTATATTTACTATTGCGTACATTGTTAAATAATTATTATTTTAAATTGTTCTATTTTTATCGAGGTGCAAATATAGAATATATTTGTTATAAATCATAGCGATTTACAAATTCATATAAATATCCTTATTTGCTGCTGTATCTTTCTTCCGCATCTGTGATGGTTTGCTCTATCAAAGTTTTCATTTGCGTGGCTACATCCCTTAGTTTTGCGATATCATTGTAGTCGGTCACAAACACCACGTTCTTTGATTTGCGCTTATAATTAAACCGGATCACGTAACGCAGTACTTTGGATTTCTTAAGATCCGTTCCCTCATTCGCAATCAGGTCAGGAAAATTCCATAAACCCAGCTCATTCGCTTTGTTATGCAGGTATATGATATCATTGTGCCTTAGTTTTACATTTTTTCTGACTAAGGAATCTTTCGCATTCAGGTATTGATATTCTCCTGTAGAAGAGTCGTAAGAATTGACAAGGTCGTTACCTGCTCCCCATTTAAACTGGAGGGAAACAAACTCATCAGACCGGAATGGCGCATTTGCGATCATTGGTTTATAATAGATCACACAATAGGCCAGAAAAGGCACTACAATCGTGATGATCAAAAAGATTTTTTTTGCTCTGGTACTCATAAAAATTTAAATTAATCCTGGGCTGGAGATAACTCTCCCTCCCACTTGCTCACTACTGCAGTGGCAATACTATTTCCGATCACATTTGTTGCTGATCTTCCCATATCCAGTAAAGGATCGATTCCGATCAATAACGCCAGTCCAGCTTCAGGAATATTGAAGGTGGCAATAGTTCCGGCAATCACCACCAGAGAAGCTCTTGGTACACCCGCTATTCCTTTACTGGTCAGCATTAATATCAGCAGCATGGTTACCTGTTGCTGAAAAGATAAATGAATACCGTAGGATTGCGCAATGAACATTGACGCAAAGGTCATATATAACATCGATCCGTCAAGGTTGAAGGAGTATCCTAATGGCAGCACAAAACTAACAATCTTATCTTTACAGCCGAAACGTTCCAGCTGCAACATAGTTCTTGGATAGGCAGCCTCACTGCTGGCAGTACTAAAGGCAACAAGAACAGGCTCTTTCATCCTGTTCATCAGGTTAAATACCCGGCCTTTAAGGATGATATAACCGATCATAATCAGCAATAACCACAACATCAGCATACCCGAGTAAAACTCTCCTATAAATAAGGCATAGGTGGACAATACGCTTAATCCCTGTTTGGCCACAATAGCAGCCATGGCTCCAAAAACTGCGAAGGGTGCGAAATTCATCACATAACCCGTCACCTTCAAAATCACATGCGCTACGGCGTCAAAGAATTCAATAATAATTTTTCCCTTTTCTCCTATAGCAGCAGTCGCTACCCCGAAAAACAACGAGAAGACCACAATCTGTAAAATTTCGTTGGTCGCCATTGCCTCTGCCATACTTTTAGGTACAATATGAGAGATAAACTCTTTCATAGACAATGCTACCTTCTGGATTCCTGTATCAGAATTACTACTTGGCAAAGGCAGGTGCATGGCTTCACCCGGTTTGAAAATATTCACCAGGATTAATCCGAGTATGAGCGACAATAAAGAGGCGCTTACAAACCATAACATCGTTTTACCCCCGATACGGCCTACAGCCTTGATATCGCCTACCTTAGCTACGCCAACTACCAGCGTTGCAAAAACAAGTGGCGCAACAATCATCTTGATCAGCCTTAAAAAGATATCACTCAACAAGGTTAATGGTTCCAGTTTCTTTTCCCGGATCGTCTCGTTTTCCTTCCTTACCTGAAGTGCAGCTTTCTTCTCCGTTTTTAAAGCAGCATACTGGCTAACCGTTGTATCTTTTACCGCACTCAATTTGAAATCAATGTTTTTGACCTGATTGTCTGCTGATAATATATTCGTATTATAGGTATTAAATGTTTTCACATTCAGCACATACCCAAGAATAACGCCGAGCACCAATGCGAAGAAAATAAAAAAGGTTAGCTTGTTGTTTTTATACATTATTTAGGATTAAGGTTTTTTTCGGACGTAAAACTACGATAATAAACTTACTTCCTAAAGGTTGTGGAAAATGTTAAAAAAAACCAGTCTTATTTGTAACAATTATGATTTCTTTGTCTCAAACAAACATAAATTAAAGCAGATTGGATCAGAAAGACATCTTATTTAAGCAAATCTTTGATACAAATTCCAAGAAGATATTCCATTTGTGTTATGGCTATACCGGGGATTCGGATGCTGCGAATGACTTATTACAGGAAACCTTCCTAAAAGTATGGCAGAACCTGGATAAATTCAGGAACAAATCATTGATTTCTACATGGATTTACAGAATTGCCGTAAATACCTGCCTCACCTACCTCCGTTCCGAAAAAAGACAGGCTAAGGACGAGCTAACCGAAAACATCATAGAAAACCGTGTGGAGGAGTTTTCAGAAAAGAATGAGCAGGTAGCTCTCCTTTACAAGTCAATCTCCAAACTGGAAGAGAACGACCGTTTGATTATTACCATGGTACTTGATGAACTGCCCTATAATGAGATTGCAGATATATCAGGTATCAGTGAAGGAAATCTGCGCGTGAAGATTCACCGTATTAAACAAAAATTGACCGAATTATACAATCAGCATGCAAGAATTTGAACATATACAGTCCCTTTGGCAATCACACGCTGTAAAAGTAAAAATCTCTTCAGAGGAGATGCTTTTACAAGCGAAAAAAGAGGTGAAAGCCATCCGTGCCAAATCGCTATATAATATAGCAGGTATGGTGGTATCTTTCCTTGCAATCAGTTCTTTACTGGTATTTTTTGATTTCAATTCATGGACTACCCCGGCAGGCATCAGCATTATCATATTAGCTGTAGCTATTTATACATTGCTTCTATACAAAGAACACCGTCTGATTTCCACCAATGATTTTACTGCCCATCCTGAAGTATTTCTGGACAAACTGAAAGCATACCAGTTGAGTCGCTATAATCTCTACAACAAACTTTACTGGTTTTATGCGTTTGCTATTTCCTTCGGTTTCATACTTTATTTTTATGAAACATTAAGCATGCTCGACACCTGGATTCAGGCATCAATTGTGTTGTTCACCACTTTCTGGATCATCTTCTGTGCCACTGTATTACGTAAGGCCTACATGAAAAAAGAAAAGGAAAGAATAGACCTGCTCATTGAGAAGTTTGAAAGAATCAGCAATCAGTTCCAGGAGTAATAAAATTACTCCGTTACCTCATCCACAGAAAAAGTATTGCCTCTTAATTTGTAATGCAATACTTTTACAGCTCCCTTTTGTTGTGTACTATCAGCGGTACTCACTAGTGGAAAGGACCTGAAAAGCTCAGCATTCTTGATCATAAACTGATCATTGCCACCATAGTATTTTTTAGATTTACTACTCAGTGGGGGAAAGCTTATTTTGTTGAAACTATTTCCTGAATACTCGTATACATTCAGGTCTTTCACATTCTTTTTGCTAAGCAATTCTATGTATAATTCAGGATTACCATCATTATCCAGATCCATATTCCATACATCAGTAATGATACCTTCACGCTCGACGGACTGAGATTTATAGTTGTTACGCACGGAATCAGACATCAGTAAAAGATAACCGCCCACACTGTCTACTCCTTTACCCCAGCTTACCACTTCAAAATGAAGTCCTGGTTTAACGGCAATGTCTTTATAAAATGGAAACTGACCTTTCTCTTTCCTGTTAACTGCCTTTACTGCAGATGAATCACTTGATTGTTGCGGCTGACCTTGCTTACATGCAAATAAAAACAGCAGTCCCACTACAAGTGCAGACTGCTGTATAAGTTGTTGATGTGGTTTCATTTGATTCAATATTTGTTTCAGCAATTTATGTGAAATAATATTTTTAACCAAATTTAACCGGATAAAGAAAATCAGGACTTAGTTTCTGCAACTGCAGCACCATTGCTCAAAATGGTATCAGTGACTACGCTGGACTTGCCCTGAGCAGTAATCACAACTGTTCTTAATACTAATTTCTTTCCTTTTGGCAATTCAATTTTCATCGGACTGGTGAAGGCATTTGAAATAGCCGAAGGTCTGGTTCCATCTAAAGTATAATAGATTTTAGCTCCTTTTACCGGCACTTTTAAATCTAAATTGATAGTTTCCCCTTCAATAGTCTTATCTGTGATTCCAATAGGTACAGGGACCCAATAATTTGTTCCCGTCGCTTCCAGTCGCGCTAAATGTAATGGCAAACGATCTTCAGAAAAGTTTTTCAGGTTTTTACGTGCTACCGGACTCCAGGCAATTTCCGACAAGGCAAACATTCTTGGCAGCACCATGTATTCTACTTTTTCAGGAGTTTCTACATATTCTGTCCATAAATTCGCCTGAACACCAAGGATATGCTTTTGCTGATCAGCGGTTAATACAGCAGGGATAGGATCATAACCATAAGCAACTGTATATGGAGACATACCACCAATATTTACCGGTTCATCTGCTGATGTTGATTGCGCATGGTCAACATATAAACCGTTACTGCCCGGCGTCATGATCACATCATGGTTTTGTTGTGCAGCAGCAATACCACCTTCTACACCTCTCCAGGACATCACAGTTGCATTAGGCGCCAGTCCGCCTTCCAGGATCTCGTCCCAGCCGATGATTGATCTTCCTTTTGAATTGATATGTTTCTCTATGCGCTGAATAAAATAACTTTGCAATTCATGCTCATCTTTCAGGCCTTTTTCTTTAATTAACTGCTGGCAGAACGGAGATTCTTTCCAGTATTCTTTCGGACTCTCGTCGCCGCCGATATGAATATATTTGGAAGGGAAAAGTACCATCACTTCATCCAGTACATCTTCCAGGAATTTGAAGGTATAATCGCTGGGTACAAATACATCATCAAATACACCCCAGGTCTGTTGTACCTGCTTACCTTTTCTTGATCCTGCCCATGGTGTTTTGGCATCTATAAAAGTATCCCTGTCCGGAAAGCTGCTCAATTGCGGATAAGCCGCAATCGCCGCTGAAGCATGCCCTGGCAGTTCTATCTCCGGAATCACAGTAATGAATTTTTTAGCTGCATAGGCAACAATCATTTTCGCCTCATCCTGCGTATAAAATCCCTTGTAAGTCTTATTGTCATTAATGACACCCGGATGGTGGCCAACTATCGTTCCGTTTCTTACGGACCCAACTGAGGTTAGTTTTGGATATTTTTTGATCTCAATTCTCCAGCCCTGATCATCTGTCAGGTGCCAGTGAAAATTGTTCAGCTTATAGGCTGCCATTAAATCAATATATTTTTTGATAAAAGACAAAGGGAAAGAATGCCTGCTCACATCGAGGTGCATTCCTCTGTATTTAAATCTTGGATAATCATTCACCAGACTAGCCTGAATAGCAATTTGATTTCCTTTTTTTTCCTGCATCATCTGCATCAGCGACTGCGTACCGTAAAATAAGCCGGCACCTTTACCAGTAACGGTAATTTTGTTTGCCGTCACAAGAATCTGATATCCTTCTGCCGGCAGTTTATCTGCACCTTCGGCACTTAAGACGATCACTCGTTTTGCCTGTCCGGCCGATTTTTCTGTCCTTAATGCAAAACCACCTTTGGTGACAATAAACGCATTCAGCAAATCAGCAGTCGCTGCATCTGCCGGGTCGCCTGAAACCAAAACAACTGTTTTATCCAGTGCAAAAAAACCAGAGTTTCTTTCTATGGATACGGGCGCAGGAATGATGCCTAAATTCTCATCTGTCTGCGCCTTCAAACCAAGCGTTAAACAGGCCAGAATTGCCGCCGAGATAACCTTCTTCATAATCTAAAATTTATAGTTTTTGTTTATATTGATTCTCTTTTCCAACCTGATATCCTGTGAACCGGCCCCAACCATGATATTGAAAGTTCCGGCTTCAACAACCTGCTCCATTTTCTGGTTATAAAGTGATAAATCACCTTTGCGCAATTCAAAAGATATCGTTTGCGATGTCCTGGCTTTAATATTTATCCTTTTAAAAGCTTTCAATTGCTTTACCGGAGTAACTACCGTGGATACATCATCCTTAACGTATAACTGTACTACCTCATCACCATCCCTGTCACTCTCATTGGTCACTTTTAAACTTATATTTACCAATAAGTCATCTGTTTCATTTGCAGTAATATTTAAATCACTATATCCAAATTTACTATAACTTTTCCCATAACCAAAACTATAAAGCGGTCCAGCAACACCTTCCACATAATCATGTTTTGGAGAACTTTGGTAATTGTAATAAACCGGCAACTGGCCTACCGACCGTGGCACAGAAATAGTCAGTCTGCCCGCAGGATTATAGTCGCCGAAAAGTACATCTGCAATCGCATTTCCACCTTCCTGACCGGGATACCATGCATTTAAAATTGCCGGCACATTTGCGTCAGGCCAGTTTAGATTTAAAGGTCTTCCGCCAATAAAAACCAGCACTACCGGTTTGCCCGTTTTCACCACTGCTTTTAATAGTTCCAGCTGTTTACCTAACAGGTCTAACGTTTGCCTGTCATAGCCTTCTCCACTCTCCATATCACTGATCTTACCCGCCGAAGCCTGATTTACCGTCGCTGCTCCCGTGCTGATATATTCTGTTTTAAAATCTCGTGCACTTGATCCTCCAAGTACCACAACTGCTACATCAGCTGCATTGGCAGCCGCGACGGCCTCAGCAAGCTGCAGATCCGTTGTGTCTCTGATATCGCAACCCTTCACATAATTCACTTTTGCCCCTGCACCCAGCTTAGCTCTAATCCCACCCAATACGGTTACAATAGCTTCCGTTTGCTGTGGCGCGGTATAATCGCCCAGCTGATTGTACATGTTATCTGCATTAGGACCGATTACCGCCACTGAACCAATATTCTTTTTCAATGGAAGTAATCCCTTGTCATTCTTTAGCAGTATAATAGATTCCTGAGCTACTTTTCTTGCCAGTGCAACTGCTTCAGCATTACGCACCGTCTTTTTTGCTGATTTAGGATCTACATAGGGATGATCAAATAATCCCATTTCAAATTTTTGCGTTAACAGACGGGCTACTGCTTCATCGATCCTTTCAACAGTCACCTTCCCCTGCTTCACGGCAGCTAATAGTGGTGCTGCGAAAACACGTCCGCCAAGGTCATTATCCAGTCCCGCATTCATCGCCAGCGTAGCTGCCTCAGTTAGGTCGGCCGCCACATGGTTAACATTCACCAACCCGTCTATACTGCCCAGATCTGAAACAGAAAAACCTTTAAATCCCCATGATTTATGCAGAACAGAATCTAATAAAAATGAGCTGCTGCTACAAGGAACACCATCTACCGAATTGTATGCAGCCATGATAGACAAAGCACCAGCCTTAACCGTCGCTTTAAAAGGCGGCAGGTAATTCTGGTATAATTCTCTCATCCCTGCGTTTACTACTCCTGCATTATGTCCGCCTTCGGGAACACCATATGCAGTAAAGTGCTTTAATGTAGAAATGATATTCGCTCCGCTTTTCAGGTCCTTTCCCTGGAAACCCTGAACCATGGCTATTCCCATTGCACTGTTCATCACGGGATCTTCTCCATAGGTTTCTTCTACCCTTGACCATCTTGGTTCACGCGCCAGATCCAGTACAGGACCATAACCGATGTGTGCGCCCTGTAACCTGGCTTCCTTAGCAATCACTGTTGCCATTGCTTCAATTAATCCCGGATTCCAGGTACTCGCCTGACCAATGGATGTAGGAAATACGGTAGTCCCAATGGCCATGTGACCATGAGCACATTCCTCTGCCATAAACACAGGAATCTGGAGTCTTGAATGATCGATCACGTATTTCTGTATCGCATTAGTCGCGATTGCCGCACTGTAAGGATCCAGCCCCGTCAGCAACGTCTTCTTCGTCCATGGATCTGCACGCAATGTGGCCCAGAACATTCCGATCTGACCAGACGCCACTGCCTTCTTAAATTGCTCAGAAACTACAGCACCATTACCTTTTTTATCATACATCTCCCAGCCCAGCAAGGTAGACAGCTGCCCGACCTTTTCTTCCAGCGTCATTCTTTTGATCAGGTCATTTACCCTTTCAGCCACAGGAGCTGACGCATTTTTGTAGACCGGTACTTTTTTTTGTCCTGTTACAAAAAAAGGAGAAAAAGAACAGGCAGATACTAAAAGACAGATATATACTTTTTTATATTGATGATACATTTACAAATAATAAATCCGGTTAAAAAACTACGCTTTCGATTTCACTTTATATCCCGCAGCGCCATAATAAAAGATAAAAGCATAAGCAGGCACCATAATATAATAAGCCTGTTGCGCATTATACACATCTACTAAAGCACCGTAACACAATGGTAGAATTGCACCACCGGCAATACCCATAATCAGCAGTGAAGAGCCTATTTTAGTAAACCTTCCTAATCCGGAAAGGGCCAGCGGCCAGATTGCCGGCCATACCAGTGAATTGGCCAGACCCAGCAGCGCAATAAATAATACGGAAATGTAACCCGTAGTAAAAATAGCCGCTAAAGTAAAGACGATTCCCAGTACAGCGAACCATTTCATCGCATTCTCCTGAGAGATATACTTAGGGATACATACAATACCAATCAGATAACCCAGGATCATTCCCAGCAAAGTAAAAGTAGTAAAAAACTTGGCCGTGGTTAAGGGAATCCCCATGTAGGCACCGTAACTGATCACCGTATCACCTGCCATCACTTCCACACCTACATATAAAAATACCGTAAGTACGCCCATTAGTAAATGAGGAAACTGGAACACACTGGTTTTACCTGCGGTAGCTGCACTTACATGTTCATCTTCCTGATCGGTATCAATCTCTGGCAGGGAAGAAAAATAGATTAATACAGCAAGAATTAATAACACGATGATAATGACAACATAAGGTAATATTACCCTTTCTGCCAATGCATTTAATTCAGCAACTTTTTCCGTCGCGCTCATCTTTTGCAATCTTGCGTGAAAACCATCCGCATCCTTTAAAGCAATTGCGCCCAATACAATGGGTGCGATAGAACCTGCAACTTTATTACAGATCCCCATGATGCTGATTCTCTTTGCTGCACTTTCCGGCGGACCAAGAATGGTAATATAAGGGTTAGATGCAGTCTGCAACAGTGCCAGACCTGTACCCTGGATAAACAGTCCCAACAGAAATAATTCATAAGTCCTCGTCAATGCTGCAGGAATAAAAACCAAAGCCCCTGCTCCCATGACAATTAATCCCAATGCCATTCCATTTTTGAAACCTGTAGCTTTCAGCACCCACGCTGACGGAATCGCCATCACCAGGTAACTGATATAAAAGGCAAATGCGACAAGGTAAGATTCAAAATTATTTAACTCACATGCCAGCTTGAGATAAGGGATCAGCACCGAGTTTAACCACGTTACAAAGCCGAATATAAAAAACAACGCTCCTATGATCACGATAGGATTAATGCCTGATACTTTTTTTTCTGTTGTTATCATTAAAAATTTTGGTTGGTTTTAGGTTTAGTTTTTTTTATTTTAAAATTTCCACTTTACAAATGCTTCCATAGCTTCATATTCAGCTAATCCGAGCTGATCATAAGCACGGGCAGTTTCCTGTGTACGCGCCTCTGCTCTCACCCAAAACTCCCTCGAATCGTCTCCCGGAAATACCGGCAGGTCTTTCTGCGACTGATGTTTGAAGATAGCTAATTTCTTTCTTTCTACCTCTTGCGGCGAAAGCGGAACAGCCATTTCTATCTCATGCGTTTTAAACTCATGCCATGCCCCTCTATATAACCATAACCAGCAGTCAGCTGTCCAGGCTTCCGTTTTACGCAATCTTTTCATGGCCTCTATAATGATATTGAAACATACTTTATGCGTGCCATGCGGATCAGCAAAGTCGCCCGCCGCAAAAATCTGGTGCGGCTGCACCTCCTGCAATAACTCCATCGTCTGCAAAATATCATCTTCATAGTCTACATTTTTCTGAAATTTCCCCCTGTCATAAAAAGGAAGGTCCATAAAATGGATGCGCTCGTCACCTAAGCCGGCAAACCTTGCTCCTGCGATCGCCTCCCCTTTTCTGATCAGTTTTTTCACGGTACGGATCTCTTCCGGATCTGTTTGGTTCGGCAGTTTTGTGCTCAGGAAACTACGCATATCACCATACAGTTTTTCCAGTGAACCCGCATCTTCTTCCCTTGATTTGACAAAGTCTATCGTAAATTCCATGAAACGTAAAGCATCATCATCCCATACCGCGGTGTTACCAGATGTCTGGTAAGCTACATGTACCTGATGCCCCTGATCTGCCAGACGGATAAATGTACCGCCCATAGAAATTACGTCATCATCCGGATGCGGAGAGAAAATAATTACACGTTTTTGTTCTGGCGTAGCACGTTCTGGTCGCTGACTATCATCAGCATTAGGTTTACCACCCGGCCATCCTGTAATGGTGTGTTGCAGTTTGTTAAAAATCTGGATATTAATCTGGTATACCGGACCACGTTCTGTAGCCAGCTGTGCCATACCATGATTGTTATAATTGTCTTCCGTTAACTTAAGAATTGGTTTGTTTAAAGTTTTCGCCAGCCAGATTACCGCTTTCGTGATCATCTGATCGCTCCATGTACAATCCTTAACCAGCCATGGCGTGTCGAAACGGGTGAGTGAAGAGGCGGCGTCCTGATCAAGGATAAATTCTACATTTGGTGATAATTGCAGGAAGGTTGCAGGAACGTCTGACGACAATTCGCCTTCCACTGCTTTTTTAACGATCTCTGCTTTTTTCTCATTCCATGCCATCAGGATAATTTCCCTGGCTTTAAAAATGGTACCGATTCCCATAGTAATCGCTTTGGTAGGCACATTAGCCAATCCTCCGAAATCACGCGAAGCATCTCTTCTTGTCAGTTCGTCTAGCGTTACCAGCCTCGTTCCTGAATTTGGTGCAGAACCCGGCTCATTGAAACCAATATGTCCTGTTCTTCCTATTCCTAAAAGCTGCAGGTCGATCCCACCCAATGCGGTGATTTTCTGTTCATATTTCAAACAGAAATCTTCAATATCTTCCCTGTTTAATAAACCATCCGGGATATTGATATTTTCCGGATTGATGTCGATATGGCTAAACAGGTTTTCATTCATAAACCTCACATAACTCTGATCAGCTTCAGGTTTCATAGGATAATATTCATCCAGGTTAAACGTAATCACGTTTCTGAAACTCAATCCTTCTTCTTTATGCAGACGGATCAGTTCTTTATACACTTTTACAGGTGTTGCTCCTGTAGCCAGGCCTAAAACAATTTGTTCTCCTTTTGCCTGTTTTGAAAGGATAAGCGCAGCAATTCGCTTTGCTACTTCAATACTCGCGGTTTGTTCATCTGCATATACAGTTACAGGCAATTTTTCGTATCTCGTCTCTTCAAGTAAATTTAATCTTGACATGTTTGCTGAATGGTTTGTTTTGGGTTGGTATGAATATGATTATGGATTGATTTGTATAGTTTGCTGTCCGCCAGCGTAGTTTGTAAGGGTAAGCGCAGCATTGGCGTTCTTTTCCGCTGTATAATCAATGATGATCTTTTTCTCTGCACCCGGCAGAACAGAGAAATAGTTATCATCATAAAATACAGGAAGAATGCGTTGTTTTGTAGTTGCATTCACCAGGGAAATCCGGTTGAAGAAACTTACCCCGGCATTTGCCGGATTAGTCAGCGTTACTTCAATTTTGCCCGATTTTAACTGTTTTGCCGTCGCTATTAAAGGAGTTGATTTCAATTCAGCCAATCCTGAATACATGCCTTTATTATCCGGCATCCAATAGAAATTATTGCTCAACACGTTTTTCTGTTCATCCATCAGCTGTAACGACAAGAAGGATCCTTTTTTAGCAGAAAGCTCGTCTATCATTTTCTTCAGCGACAGTATCTTTTTTGTACTCGATGGATCCAGGAAGCAAAATACCTGTGTCAGTAGCGTTTCTTTTCCTGCCATATCATAAGATTTGGCAACAAGCATAATATTTTGTCTTGGTTTGAAACCATTATTCACCAGCATCACCATCCCATCTACAGGATTGTACATCGCATGAAGGGGTTCACTGCCCGAGCGTAAACCAAATAAACAGGCATTCGGATCAAGATAATAATCATACATCTGTCCCCGCATAGAAGTCCAGGGATTCTGTGTTTTCCAGATAATTACACCAGTATACCAGTCCCACATATGAGAACTGAAACCTTCCATCAATCCCCTGTACTGATCATAATTGACCAGTTGTGCTTTTTTAGCAAAATCGGCCACGTCAGCAGGTTTTCCGTAAGGCAAAATATGCTGTTCGTAACCCACACCAAGGTAATTGTGATAATCCCATACAGAATCCACTTTTTCTGACGGTCCTTTTTCTGCTCTTTTTTCGGGTGTAATATATTCCGGTGCAATCAGGTTGGCTTTAGGAATGAATCTTTCGAGTGATTCCATATCTCCTACCCCTACAGAGCCTACTTCAGAATTAAACGGATAAGTTTTAGTCTCCCAGAAAGTAGCTACATTTTGAATGGTATATGGACCATCACCATTGCCGCCTAATGTATTTTTAGACATATCATCAGCGTTGGAGTAATCAATAAACCATCTGGTACCATCTAAGGCCGGTAAAATAGAGTCACGCAGGGGAATAAGAATATCATCCGGAGGGGTAATTTCATTTCCTCCGCACCATATAGCCAGAGATGGGTGGTTTCTCACCATCTTGATCATATCCGCAGCAGATTCAAGGAATAAATGATGGTCATCCGGATATTTCCTTCTGGTCCATTGATCTTCCAGCTTCATTGGATCTACCCAGCGCCCATTACAGTCGCCCGACATCCAAAAGTCCTGAAATACCAGCATTCCATATTTATCACAGGCCTCATAGAATTCAGGACGCTCTATCAAAGCACCTCCCCAGATTCTGATCAGGTTCAAGTTCATATCCCGGTGATACCTGATTTCAGTATCATAACGCTCCTTCGTAAAACGAAGCATGGCATCTGATATAATCCAGTTTCCTCCCTTAATGAAAATCTTCTGACCATTTACTGCAACTTCTTTACTTCCTGTAGCGGCATTCCAGTTGGTCTGTATTTCACGGACACCAACACTTACAGTCTGACTGTCACATAATGAAGTTCCATTTTCTAAAAAGCTAATCTGCAGGCGATATAAATTCTGTGCACCGTAACCTGCCGGCCACCACAATTTCGGATGTTGCAAAATAAAATCCGGCAATTTTACTTCAGTTGTACTATTAGGTTTAATTACTACTTTCTGTACAATCTTCTGCCCTTCAATGATATATTGCAGGTTACCAGTAACTGCTTTTGCACTTGTATTTTTCAGTTCTGTCGAAACCTTAATGATAGCAGGTTCCTGTTTGCCTTCCGTCTTTCTCTTTCCCGGAACAAGAGTAACGACGTGAGGATTCTCCATACTTACTTTACCTGTATGAGAAATATATACTTTATCCCAAATACCCGTATTCCTGTCTCTGATCGGCCGGATCCAGTCCCATCCCGCAGTATATTGGTGTCCGACTCCCTTAGCGATCATACCATCACCACCCTGACCACCGTTGGGATTTCCAACAGCATCCGGAGGATAAACAATTACTGCCAGTCTGTTCGCTCCATTTTTGGAAAGCAGCTGAGTAATATTATATGCCTTACGCAGGTACATCCCTTTGAACGGAGTATCATTTACCTTTTTACCATTCAGAAAAATATCACAACTGTAATTGATCCCTCTGAATTTTAACCATACCTGGCCATCAGCCGATGGTGGGGTTTCCTTAAAATCTTTTACAAACCAGTACGTGTAATAATCTCTGCCAGTTTCGAAAATATCCGGAATCAGTGTATTATTCATCCCAAAGAAAGGATCAGGTACTTCTTTATTCGCCAACATTGTAGTTAACACTGTACCCGGAACTACCGCCTTTTTCCAGTTATCCAGGGCAAAAGACGGACTTGAAATTGCCGCCCCGTCGTTCTTCACCTTCGTTACCGGCATGCATAGCCATCCCGAATTGAGTTCATATTGCTCCTGTGAGAAAACCTTTACCTCTGAAAAAAGCAGTGTAAAAAAGCAGAGCAGTGAGAAAAAAAATACAGATCTATTGATTTTAAACATTGTGTTTTGGTTGGAATTTAAATTATTTGGCTACAGAATAGGCACGGTCAGTTTCCTTTGTTCCCCAGGTGGCGGATGGTTTAGCACCCATAACAATTGTCATTTTTCCACCCTTCACTAAGTCGCTATGCATGATATATGCTTTGGTATAAGCTTTACCATTCAACAAAACAGACTGGATATATTTATTAACCCTGGAGTTGTTCTTTACAGAAAGGCTGAAAGTTTTACCCTCACCCACATTCAAAGTAGCTTCATTCACTACAGGGCTACCAAATACATACATTCCATTTACAGGATTTACCGGGTAAAAACCTAAAGCAGAGAAAACAAACCAGGCAGACATTTGTCCCACATCTTCATTACCACACAGTCCGTCGAACTTGTCTGTATACAAGCTATCCATGATAAACCTTACTTTATCCGCAGTTTTAGCTGGTTTACCCAAATATCCATAGAGATAAGCGATATGGTGACTTGGTTCATTTCCATGTGCATACTGACCGATCAGACCACTAATATCCGGTGATGAACTGCCACCCATATCTCCTTCAGCAACAAACAAAGAATCCAGCTTCGCTTCAAATGGTTTATTGCCTCCCTGTAATTCGATTAAACCTTCAACATCCTGAGGCACTAACCATGTATATTGCCAAGCATTTCCCTCCGTAAAATCATCCTTTTCATGCGTTGCAGAAAAAGGGTTGAAAGGCGTTCGCCATTTGTCAGCACTCACCCTTCCCCTCATGAAATGGGTACTTTTATCAAAATAATTTCTGTAGTTCTGGCCCCTTTTACTCCAATAGGCATAATCTGCAGCATTACCACGCTTTTTAGCTACCTGCGCCAGTGACCAGTCTGCGATGGCATATTCAAGACCCATTGCCACGTTCTCCACTACACTATCCGCCGGAATAAAGCCATATTTTTTCAACAGCGAGAGTCCCCGGTCGTCTTTCATTCCTGTACTTTTCATTGCCTCATAAGCCAGGTCTTTATCGAAGCCTTTAATTCCTTTCAGATAAGCGTCAGCAATAACCGGCAAAGCAGGATTTCCAACCATACAGTTTGTTTCATTCCCCATTAAATGCCAGACAGGTAATTTTCCCTGTTGCTGGTAAATGGCCAGCATCGTATTGATCACATCACCCGTTTTTTCACTATTGATCAGCGATAACAGTGGATGAGCAGCGCGGTAGGTATCCCACAGCGAGAAAGTAGTATAGTTCGTAAAAGGAGCATTTTTATATACCTTTTTGTCCGTTCCCAAATAATCGCCGTTCACATCGTTGAAAACAGAAGGCGCAATCATGGTATGATACAAGGCGGTATAAAAAATCTTCATCTTTTCAGGATCCGTTGCTTTGATCACAATCCTGCTCAGTTCCGTATTCCATGCATCATTAGCCAGGCTAACCTGTTTTGCAAAATCCCAACCCGGAATTTCAGCTTTCATATTCAGCTTTGCATTCTCGATACTCACAGGAGAAATCGCAACCTTCAAACTGATCTTTTCACCATCTTTTGTATCAAACAGTGCCACGCCTTTTACAAAACGGCCTTTAATTTCAGTTCCTTGTTTGACCAAAGTGCTGTCATATACCATGAACTGTTTGATGGGTTTGGAAAACACAGCAGTGAAGTAAATCCGCTGGTCTTTTGCCCATCCTTTAGAATAACGGTAGCCGGAAACTGTTGTCGCGTTTTCCTGGTGCAGATAGGTTTCAGTGGCCAGATCCCATCCTATTCCCGGACGCAGATCTACAATAATTTTTGATTCCCTGCCCGCAGGGAAAGTATACTGATGGAAGCCTACTCTTTTACTTGCTGTCAATTCAGCTTGAATACCATAACGTTTCAATTTTACGCTATAATAACCCGGTTTAGCGACTTCATCATTATGCGAGAACAATGAATAGTATCCACTTTGTTCATCGCCAGCCTTGCCCTTAGTCAGTTTCACATTTCCTGTAACCGGCATGATAGCAATATCTCCCAGATCACCTATTCCCGTACCGCTTAAATGCGTATGAGAAAATCCAGTGATGGTAGAATCGCTGTAATGGTAACCGGAACACCAGTCCCAGCCCTCTGATAGATTAACAGGCCCTAACTGAACAGCTCCAAAGGGAACATCTGCACCAAGAAATACATGTCCGTGAAAACCTGTTCCGATATAAGGATCTACGTATTTTGTTAGCTGTGCAACAGGTTTTACCTGTGCTACCGCAGCACCACTCAAAGCAGCCAGGAAAATAGTGCTGCAAAGAAACAGCCGTTTTAGCGGTAATTGTTTTTGGTTGGTTGGAAAATTAAACATAGTTAAGTTATTTTGCAGCATATGTAAATGCCAGGGCACCATATATTGCAGGGTTATTATTTATAGATTCAGGAAGATAAACTTTAACGTTGCCGTTGTTCAGTTCCCATTTTACCGGTTTATTTATATTTAACAAGGTCATTTTTGCTCCTTTTACGGGAACGTTACCTTTCCATTCAATAGTTTTTAATCCTGTAGTATCAGGTTCAAAACAATAAACAGCATTTTTCACTTTGCCGTCTTTGCTCTGTGTAAACCATGTATTTCCGCTGTGGAAATCTGCCGTGATGCGTGTACCATAAATTGCTTTACCATTGGTTTTCATCCATGTACCTATGTTCTCCAATCGCGAAACGGCGATCTCAGGAATCGTACCATCTGGCCGTGGACCAACGCCCAGTAACAAACTGCCTCCTTTAGCTACCACTTCGGCTAAAGAATGAATTACCTCTGCGGGTGTTTTATATTTATCATTCGCTACAAAACCCCAGGCATTGCCCAAAGTAAGACAGCTTTCCCATGGATGATCCAATTGATGATCAGGAATTTTCTGTTCCGGTGTCTGATAGTTTTCGTAAGGTCCGTGAACAGTACGGTCGACCATCAATAGTCCTGGTTGAGCTTTTCTGGCCATAGTGGCTATCTTCGGCATATCAATTTCCTGGCTCCATTCCGGAATAGCGGCACCCCAGCCTCTTACTTCATCATTTACCGTTTCCAGCGGACGAACCCAGCCGCCGTCAAGCCATAAGATATCCATTGAACCGTAGTTATTCATCAGTTCCGAAAGCTGGTTAAAGGCAAAACTTTTAAACTGGTTCCATCTCCATGGGTTTTTGCGGATATCGTAATTGGTGTTGCGGTCCGGAGTAGCGTATTTGGACCACCAGAAGTATTGGGAATGCCAGTCTGGTTTAGAGAAATAAGCACCGATCATAAAACCTTCTTTACGGAAGGCATCAAAAACATATTTGGCAACATCGGCCTTTGGATTATTAGCGAAGGGACCTTTAGCAATACTAAAATCAGATTCTTTAGTGTCAAACATCGAGAAACCATCATGATGTTTAGTGGTGAAGATCATGTATTTCATTCCGGCATCTTTACCGGCCTTAGCCCATTGGTCTGGATTGAATTTAACCGGATTGAACTCTTTACTTAAACCCCAGTACCATTTTTTATAATCTTCATAAGCGATCGTACTGTCTCTTTCGATCCAGCTTTCAGAACAAAGTTCCCATGATTCGATGATACCTGGGACTGCGTAAAGCCCCCAGTGGATCAACATACCGAATTTTTGATCCTGCCACTGATCCAGTTTTGCTTTAACTTGTTTGTCGGCCGGCCATTCATAAACTGACGATTGCTGGTGTACGCCATTTTGCGCTTTAACTTTTACGGATAATAACAGGATTAAAATTATCCAGTTCAATTTTTTCATTTGTTTATATTTTTCATTTATTGGTTATGAAGCTTGCATAAGCTTTATTCATTTCTTTTCTAGGCGGTCAGCTGATGCAGGTTTCATTTGTTTATATTTTTCATTTATTGGTTATGAAGCTTGCATAAGCTTTATTCATTTCTTTTCTAAGCGGTCAGCTAATGCAGGTTTCATTGGTGGTTCTTTGTTTTTTAAGTTGATCAAAATACATCATATTCATCACAAGTTTTAATATTTGTGTTCAATACAATGCAATATTCGGCTTAAAAATTTGAGAGGTGTACACTCGTGAGGGTTTTTCAGTAAAAAAGGGCTTAAGCCCCTAAATATTTGTTATATCCCAATTTAAAACGAAATATTAAATCGTTTTAGCTACTTAGCAGGAGCCAATTTATTAAAAATCTGCGGAAGACAAAAGAAAAGGAAGGATTATTTTAAGGTTTTATGCTATAATGAAATTAAGCCATTGATTCCGAGGAGCAATCAATGGCTTAATGTTTACTAATATTTCATATTCATTTTCATCCAGAGACGTTCAGTTTCCTCTGCGTAAGCACCTTTCAGTACAATTGCGTCGCAGATAGCTGCCGGACTCATTTTTTCATTGTTCAGCATCCTGATAGAATCAAAATATTGCAGGAAGACGCTAGTGATGCAGAGACATCCCTCCGGAGCATTAAAAGTAAAACTTCTGCCATTGAGCACATCATCCGTACCCTTCTCGAGCCTAACACTTTGCATCTCCGGCAATCTTGCTATTAAACCATCCCCGAGCCTGCAGAGCACTACTGTGAAAGTCATGATGCAATAGTTACTCTTTTTGATCCATTTTAATCTGGAAGGTAGCTCCCAGTCCGGAAATGAGACCTGCAGGGTACCATCATCAATATGAACCACCGGCTTAATATTCATTTGATCATTTGCCAGCAGTCCCAGGTTAAATTCGAAGCCTTTAAGGTTACCAAAAGTTTCTTTTTCAAAATGAAACTCCTTTGTTAGCGGATGCCTTGCACCAGACAATGAGGTGTTCATGATTTTATTCATACGGGAATGCTGGTCAGAATCGTTCAAACCCATTAAATTAAAACTGAAGCACTCTGTGATGTGTCTACGCAAGGTGCTGGCCATTCCAAATGTTTTAGCAGCCTCTTTTGTACCCTCAGTTTGTTTTGGATTTTTACCTTTTGCGGTAATTACTTGTTGTCCGTTTACTTCTTTCGTAATCATCGGGCCAAGCATACCCTTTAAAAAGTTCCCTTTTACAGTTGCCATAATTTTCATGTTTTAACGAATGTAATTATTTATTAATCAAGAATATAGCAAATTAAAGAAGATGTACCTATTTGTCCTCACCTGTCCAAAATTGTCCGGGTTTGACAATGATCGAAGCGTCAGCAGAGTTTATCAGCTGTAGCATTCCGGTGGTGTGCCTGAGGAGGATTCGTAATCCATTCATGCTAAAACAAGGCTGATTCAATAGTACCTCCATGCAACTGGCTAGTTGAAAAGCATGGACTCAGCATGGATGATTCATGAAAGAAGCATGAAGGGATCCAGACTCCTCCCCGACGAGACTATAACCTGACCCATAAAGAAAAATCATCAATCAAAGAGGAATTATTGTTAAGAAGAGATTCTCTAATACAAAAAAACGGAGCTGATTTGATCAGCTCCGTTCCTGTAAATATCAATTGACAGCTAAGATACCGCTTTCACTTCATGTTCTTTTGCGGCAAGGTAACGCTCAGCATCTAATGCTGCCATACAACCTGAACCTGCTGCGGTCACCGCCTGACGGTAATAATGATCCTGTACATCACCCGCTGCAAAAACACCTTCAACATTTGTTTTTGTAGTACCCGGTATTGTTTTCAAATAACCTGTATCATCCATTTCCAACCAGCCTTTAAAGATATCTGTATTTGGTTTATGTCCGATAGCCACGAAGAATCCTTCTACTTCAAGATCTCTCTCTTCATTGGTTTGATTATTGAGTACCCTCAGACCCGTTACGTTTTTACCATTACCTAAAACTTCTTTGGCTTCAGAGTTGTAAATAACTTCGATATTTGGCGTGTTCAGTACACGGTGAACCATCGCTTTAGAAGCTCTGAATTCGTCCCTGCGAACAAGCATATAAACTTTTTTACACAATTTAGCCAGGTAAGTAGCTTCTTCTGCGGCAGTATCACCAGCACCAACAATAGCCACGTCCTGATTTCTGAAAAAGAATCCGTCACATACCGCACAGGCAGACACACCAAAACCATTATAGTGCTGCTCACTTGGTAATCCTAACCATTTAGCTGTAGCGCCTGTTGATATAATCACTGTATCAGCCGTAATCGTTTTAATCTCATCCACTACAACTTTATGCGGCGTAGAAGAAAAATCTACTGAACTAACATATCCGAACCTGATATCAGTTCCAAATTTTTCTGCCTGCTTACGGAAATCTTCCATCATCTCAGGGCCCATAATTCCATTAGGGTAACCAGGGAAGTTATCTACATCAGTAGTTTGTGTCAACTGACCGCCAGCTTCCATTCCAGTATACAAAACTGGTTTAAGATCTGCCCTTGCAGCATAAATTGCAGCAGTATAACCTGCAGGACCTGACCCGATGATCAGGCATTGAACGTGTTCTATTTCTTGATATGGAGTATTCATATATATTGTTATAAAAAGCGACGAGCTTGTATAGAGATTATTATTTGTATGATGACAAATTTACGTTTTATCAGGGGGATGCGCAAAAAGTTAACTCTGCTTAATTCACATTTTTATCGTTCGCCTGTTTTTCACGGAGTTTTTTACCTTTTAATGCAGAGATCAGCACATCATTAACATATTCATTTTCCTGTTTGCCACCATTCAGGATCCAGGTACCATTCTTCTTCCCAGCCTGATAAAGTCCGGAAACCACCAATTTCCCGTTGGATTCGTAGAAATAATAGGCTCCATGAGCAATGCCCTGGGAGAAAGTCATAATCTGCTTCATTTGACCATCAGGATAAAAACTGATCCAGCGGCCAGTCCGCTGACCGTTCCGGTAACTTCCTGTAAGTTCTATAAAGCGTTCTTTTCCCTTAATAGTATATTCCATCGTTACCGGATTATTCTCTGGCGTAATCCAGCTGTAATAGGTGAATTTACCATGCGGCACCTGCAAACTGTCATCCAGAAAGGAACCTGAAGCCAGAAGAATACCGTCAAAATCAAATTTCTTAAAGGTATACACACTATCCCCGGCTATTTTGCCGAATACCGCATAACTTCTGGCAGCTGTAGAATCAGGGGTCACTTCATCCTTCGCATTCAGTAAGACTGATTTGACTTGTCCGTAGGAAGTGAAAAAACCTGCTGTCAGCAATAATAAAAATAGAATTATCCTCTTCATTATAACAACAAATTTAAACACTAGGTCTGAATAATTCCGACATTGAATTGTCTTTTTATTGGTGATTGATTTGCGGCCTCTATCCCCATTGAAATCACCTTACGCGTCTCCAGCGGATCAATAATACCATCTACCCACAATCTCGATGCGGCATAATATGGTGTCGTCTGACTATTGTACCTGTCAGTAATTTCTTTCAGTAATTCTGCTTCTTTTTCCGGAGTAATCGTTTCACCTTTAGCCTTCAGTGAGGCTTCCTGAATCTGTAATAAGGTCTTAGCTGCCTGCGAGCCTCCCATAACAGCAATTTTAGCCGTTGGCCACGCGTAAATCAAACGCGGATCGTATGCTTTACCGCACATCGCATAATTTCCTGCACCATAGGAATTACCCAGCACAATGGTAAATTTAGGTACAACTGAATTGGCTACGGCATTGACCATTTTTGCGCCATCCTTGATGATTCCGCCTTGTTCTGAGCGACTGCCCACCATAAAGCCGGTTACATCCTGCAAAAATACGAGGGGAATCTTTTTCTGATTACAGTTCATGATGAAACGTGCTGCTTTATCTGCGCTGTCAGAATAGATCACACCACCAAACTGCATTTCTCCTTTTTTAGATTTGACTACTTTCCGCTGATTGGCAACAATACCTACTGCCCAGCCATCTATCCTGCCCAGTCCACATATAATACTTTGTCCGTATTCTTTTTTATATTCTTCAAATGCCGAATCATCTACCAAACGCAGAATGATCTGTAACATATCATATTGCTTTTCCCGGTTTTCAGGGAGTATACCGTAAATCTCTTTCGGATCAAGTTTGGGTAATACAGGCTGTATGCGACTAAAGCCGGCCGACTGTGGTTCCCCCAACATGCTGATAATGTTTTTTATGCTATCCAGACAGGCCTGATCATTGGGTTGTTTATAATCCGTAACACCAGAAATCTCGCAATGGGTAGTTGCCCCACCAAGCGTTTCATTGTCCACATCTTCACCTATGGCAGATTTTACCAGATAAGATCCTGCAAGAAATACTGATCCGGTACCTTCTACGATCATTGCTTCATCACTCATTATCGGCAGATATGCACCACCTGCAACACATGAGCCCATAATTGCAGAAATCTGTACAATCCCATCTGCGGACATCAGTGCATTATTTCTGAACATTCTCCCGAAATGTTCTTTGTCAGGAAAAATTTCGTCCTGCATAGGCAGGTACACTCCGGCACTATCCACCAGGTAGATCACCGGGAGTCTGTTTTCCATCGCAATTTCCTGTGCACGCAGATTTTTCTTTGCCGTCATTGGAAACCATGCACCAGCTTTAACGGTGGCATCATTGGCAACGATCATGCATTGGCGACCGGCAACATATCCAATACCTGTGATCACACCTGCAGAAGGACAGCCTCCCTGTTCAGCATACATGCCTGCCGCAGCAAAGGCACCGATTTCCAAAAACTCAGTTTCATCATCAATCAGATAGGCCACACGCTCCCTGGCCAGCATTTTTCCTTTATCCTTTTGTTTAGCTGCACTCTTTTCTCCGCCGCCAGCATATATTTTTTTCAGCCGCGTTCTGAACTCATAAATCAGCTGTTTATTGATATCTTCGTTTTTGTTGAATTCGATGTCCATATGGGGCAAGATAGATTTATTCTGTCAAATTTCAGTGTCAAAATTTTCAATAAAACAGCCTGAAACAGCCCTTATTGTAAGAAATACACAATATTAAAGGTCTGAATATAAGACTAAATCAAATCCCGATCTTTAAACCATACGGCCTCCGGAACAGCTTTAAAATTCAGCATTTTCTCTATCAGCTCAACCGGATCATCAGCATCTAATACGAGCGCCCTGTTATTTGGTTTTAGTAAACGATGTTCTACCATCACATCCATTTGTGCAAACAGATGATCATAAAAACCACCCACATTCAATACACCGATTGCTTTTTGATGCAGACCTAGCTGCAACCATGTCAGTACCTCAAAAAACTCTTCTAAAGTGCCGAAACCACCGGGTAAAATCACAAATCCATCAGCCAGATCTGCCATTTTCTGTTTACGCTGATGCATATTTTCTGTTACAATTAATTCTGTAACTTCTTTGTGTCCCACTTCCAGATCCAGCAGGAACTGAGGTATTACACCTGTTACCAGTCCATCACGCTTTAAAACTTCATCAGCGATAATGCCCATTACACCAACGCTGCCGCCGCCATAAATTAAACGGATATCATGGTCCACAAATGTCTGCGCCAGATTCTCTATAGCAGTACGTAAAACCGGGTCGCCATTAAAGTTAGCGCCGCAATAAACACAAATTGATTTCATCTTCATAAGGTATTAAAAAGAAAAATCATTTACCTCCATGACAGCGGTAAATGATTTCAGTATTTTATATAAAAGGATTAACGGGAATAGTTTGGTGCTTCTTTAGTGATAGAAATATCATGTGGGTGACTTTCTCTCATTCCCGCAGCCGTAATCCTGACAAATTTAGCGGCTTGTAATTCTTCAATAGTAGCAGCACCACAGTAGTGCATTCCTGCTCTCAGGCCACCTACAATCTGGTAGATCACTTCAGATAAAGTACCTTTATAAGGCACACGTCCTACGATGCCTTCCGGAACCAGTTTGGTCACCACATCTTCTTCATCCTGGAAGTAACGGTCTTTAGATCCCTGTTGCATAGCTTCTACAGATCCCATACCACGGTAAGACTTGAATTTACGTCCTTCATAGATAATAGTTTCTCCAGGAGATTCTTCTACACCTGCAAATAAAGAACCGGCCATAATTGAACTGGCTCCTGCAGCCATGGCCTTCACAATATCTCCTGTCTGTTTGATCCCGCCATCTGCAATAACCGGGATACCCGTTCCTTTCAGTGCTTGTGCGCATTCGTAAACCGCATATAACTGAGGCACTCCCACGCCTGCAATGATCCTTGTGGTACAGATAGATCCTGGTCCGATACCTACTTTAACCGCATCTGCACCAGCTGCTGCCAATGCCCTGGCCGCATCAGCTGTAGCAATATTACCTGCAATTACCTGTAAATCAGGGAATCTTGCTTTAATGGCTTTTACCATGTCTATCACTCCCTTAGAATGACCATGGGCAGTATCAACTGTTATTACATCCACTCCCGCTTTTACCAAGGCGGCAACACGATCAATATTATCAGCAGCCACACCAACGGCGGCACCAACTCTCAACCTGCCACGTTCATCTTTACAGGCATTTGGATAGTTTTTATATTTTTGAATATCTTTAAATGTAATCAATCCGGCCAATCTGCCTTCTTTGTTGACCACCGGCAGTTTTTCAATTTTGTAGTCCTGAAGAATTTCTTCAGCTTGTAATAAAGTAGTGCCTTCCGCTACAGTGATCAGATTTTCGCTGGTCATCACTTCCGAAACGGGGCGCTGCATATCTTTTTGAAAACGCAGATCGCGGTTGGTAATGATACCTACTAATTTATTATCGCTGTCAATAACAGGGATACCACCTATTTTGTATTTGGTCATGATCTGGAAGGCATCAGCGATGACAGCATCGGCTCTCAATGTAACAGGATCCTGAATCATACCACTTTCAGAACGTTTTACCTTACTTACTTCCTCTGCCTGGCGCTCTATGCTCATATTTTTGTGGAGCATACCTATACCACCTGCCTGGGCAATTGCAATGGCTAAGCCAGCCTCAGTAACAGTGTCCATTGCTGCAGACACGATAGGAACATTAATTTTAATATTTTTTGTGATATAACTTCCTGTATCGACATCACGGGGAAGTACTTCGGAATATGCAGGAACTAATAGTACATCATCATACGTTAGTCCTTCGGCAATAAATTTTTGGGGATCGAGTTGCATAGCAAATAATTTAGGAGTTATTACTTGCCGGGCAAAGGTAACTCATTTCAGATTACAAAACAAATGAGCATACCTTTTTCATCCAAAATGGGAGTCTGATGACAATGAAGAATATTTCAATATATTTTTTAATCAAGAAAAATAGCATTATTATTGTGCAACATAAATCGCTCTCATGATTAAAACGTTCAATCTCATTTTACTGCTGCTTTTAGCAACAGCAGTAAATATTTCGGCGCAAAATAAAAAGACAATACTGCCGGTTTTCAAATATGGAAAAATAGAACAGTCGGACTTTGATGCTAAGGGAAGCGGACAGGATTCCGCAGCTGCAGCTATTAAATTGTTTGATGTTGGTGAAGGATCTTTTGAAGTAGGGCCGGGCGGAACTTTCATGTATGTATTTGAAAGACATGTCCGGTATAAGGTCATCAACAAAAACGGCTATGATCTGGCCAATCTCCAAATCCCGTTGTATATGAATAATAACGGACAGGAAAAACTTGATTTCATTAACGGTGCGACCTATAACATGAATGCGGGCAAAATGGAGATCAGCAAAATGACAAGTGACGCCAAATTTTCAAGCAAATATGATAAAAACCATATCTTAAAAAAGTTTACCCTTCCTAATATCAAAGAAGGATCTGTGATTGAGTATCGTTATAAAACGAAGTCTGATTTTATTTTTAAACTGGAAGACTGGTATTTCCAGGGAGAATATCCCTGCAGGTTCTCTTCATTAAAAACGAAATTTCCTCAATACTACACTTATAAAATAAATGCAGGTGGTTATATACCTATTCTGAAACTGGATCCTGTGGAAAATACAGAAAATTTTCACATTCCTTCTTCCAATTCAGATCATGGAGGCAATGTCAGCGCAAGGGTATTGACTACACAATATTATGCAGAAAACATTCCATCAATCAAAGAAGAAAGTTATATCACTACGCTGGATGATTATGTAAGCAAAATTGGTTTTGAACTGAATGCGACCAACTTTCCATCTGAAGGGTACAAGGAATATACTTCTACCTGGCCAAAGATTATTTCAAAATTAGTGGATGATGAGAATTTTGGCGGATTCATCAAAAAAAAGAATTACAGTAAGGAGCTGCTAAGTGGAATTATCCAGCAGGAGACAGATCCCGAGAAAAAAATGATCCTGATCTTTAATTATGTAAAGAGCAATATCAAGTGGGATGATAAATACAATAAATATACTGAAGCTGCAAGTCCGAAGGCCGTGCTGGATAAAAAGGCTGGCAATTCTGCTGAGATCAATCTGTTATTGCTCAATCTCTTAAAATCGGGCGGAATTGAAGTGTCGCCGGTATTGATCAGTACAAGAAGTAACGGTGCACACCCCGGCTATCCATTGATCACACAATTTAATAATGTAATTGTGATGGCTGAAATAGGTGATCAGAAGCATTTTCTTGATGCTACCGATAAAAATAACGTGACTGATATGATCAGCTATCAGAATTTAAATCACCAGGGACTGAAGGTGAATATCGACAACAATCAGACGGAATGGATTTCAACAGAAAATACCAGTGTGAGCAGAACCAGCATCAGCTATAGTCTGAAGCTGAATGCAGCTAATCAATTTGAAGGCAAGGCTTATCTTTCCGCCAACAACTATGCCGGACTGAGAAGGAGAAACAGTTATCAGGCCGCCGCAACAGAAGATGAATTTATTAAAAATTATAAAAGCTCAAAACCGGGATTGGAAATCAGCAATTATAAAATTGCTAACCTGGACTTACCTGATCAGCCTCTGGAAGAATCGATGGATATTACCATCGAAGACAATATAGAAGATGCTGGTAATCTGGCTTATTTTATGCCATTGCTGTTTGAACGCACTAAAGAAAATCCCTTCAATCTGGAAGAACGTAATTTTCCGGTTGATTTTGCCTACCCTATTGAAGAAAACTTCAGGTTGTCTGTAGAATTGCCCGCCGGATGTCAACTTGAAAAACTGCCCAAGAGTGAGAAATTTGTGCTGCCTGATAATGGCGGCTCATTTACGATCTTATTTAATGCTGAAGGAAACACTTTAGGTATTATGAGCAAGATCAACATTCTGAAATCTACATTCACGGCAGACGAATACTATAATCTAAAGGAACTTTTCAAAAACATTGTCCGTAAACAATCGGAGCAGATCGTATTCAAAAAAATATGAAACTAAACATCATTGGCGTCTTTATTACCTTGCTTAGCCTAAATTATGTGCAAGCACAGGAAAACTATGATATTGCAAAAATACCAGCAGAACTCTTAAAAAACTCAACGATTGTGGTGCGTAATGAAGAGCAAACATTTACTGTAAGAAGTCAGAGCAGTGCTGTGGAATCTTACAAAAAGGCAGTGACCATTCTGAGTAAAAACGGGGAAGATTATGCGGTCATGTCAGAATATTATGATAACCTTTCGTCCCTTTACAATCTCAAAGCAACGATGTATGACAGTAAGGGAAGTAAGATTAAATCTTATAAAAGCACTGATTTTAAAGATCAGAGCATAACTTCGGGTGGCAATATGTATGACTCGTACAGGATGAAAAGATTGGTATTTTTAAATCCGGTATACCCTTACACTATTGAATACAGCTATGAAAAAAGCTATAATGGATTCCTGGGTTACCCCGGCTGGGATCCGGTATCCTCTTATGATTGTGCCGTAGAAAAATCCAGCTACACGCTGCAGCTTCCACAGGATGTAACTTTCAGGTACTTAAAAAGTGCCGGTCTACAAACAGACTCCGTAATGACGGGCAATAAAATAACTTATACCTGGAAATGTGAAAATGTTCCATCATTCGAATATGAACCGATGTCGACCGGCCTGCAAAACGTGACACCCTGGGTCATGGCCTCACCTGATAAATTCGAATATGATAATTCAAAGGGGTCGGTTGATAACTGGAAGAACCTGGGTTCATGGGTTTACCAGCTGAGCGCCGATATGCAGACCTTACCAGAAAGTACAAAGGCCATCGTAAAAACGCTCGTTGCTTCAGCAAAAACAGACAAAGAAAAGATAGCAATTTTATACCGGTACTTACAATCCAACACCAGGTATGTGAGTGTACAGCTGGGGATTGGCGGCTTCAAACCTATTGCGGCGCAAAAGGTAGCAACCGTTAATTATGGCGACTGTAAAGCGTTATCAAATTATATGAAAACGCTGTTGGCTGAGGCCGGAATAAAATCCAGCCTGGTTATGCTCGGTTCTGATATGCCTTCTTTGAAAAAAGATTTTTCCAGTTTCGGACAGGCTAACCATATGATTTTATGCATACCTTCTGCTAAAGACACCACCTGGCTAGAATGTACAAGTCAGTATAAGCCGGTGGGATTTATCGGAAGCTCTATAGCAGATAAAAATGTCTTACTGATTACAGAGACCGGTGGTCAGCTGGTTAGAACACCGGTATATAAACCTGAGGATAATTACCAAAACCGCGTTACTTCTGTCCTCTTATCTGAAGATGGGAATGCTGAAATTAAGATTAATACACTATTTGGTTCGGCACAGTTTGATGATAACTTAAACATGATGCTGATTGAACCGACTGATCAGCGAAAAAGACTGATGAACAAAATGGATGTCCCGAATATGGAAATCTTATCTGCAACATTTACGCAGCCAGACAAAGATAAACCCGAGCTGGCAGAACATCTGGTATTAAAAAGCAGCCAGATGATGAGCCAGGGGGGGGATAAATTATTTCTTACCCTGAATCTACTGAACAGAAAAGAGAGTGTGCCCAGGAAGGTCGAAAACAGGAAGACTTCTTTTGCCCTGCCTTATGGCTTTAAAGATATGGATGAGATTAGCTACACGCTTCCAAAAGGATATAAGGTAGAGTTTATGCCAAAAGATATACTCCTGGAATCCGAGTTTGGAAAATATACAGCAAACATAACTGTAAAGGACAACATGATTATCTATAAGCGTACACAGCTGATCAACAGCAATACTTATGGTCCTGAAAAATACAAGTCACTGGTAGACTTTTACAAAAAGATTTACCTGGCAGACAAGCAAAAAGCAATACTGGCTAAGGTGAATTAGCCAGTATTGATCTTATTTTTTACCTACAACTACCTTTATAAATTCTGAGGTATTCAGGTATTTATTAGCCAGTGCTTTTAATTGTTCAGCGGTAACCGTCTTAACGGTCTGGATGTAATTATCATAGTAATTGTAATCCAGTCCGGAGAAATAGATATTTTTAAACTTATCCGCATGTGAAAATGCATTTTCCAGGCTTCCCAGCATTGAACCCAGCATATAGTTTCTAACAAGATCCAGTTCTTCCGGAGATACCAGGTCTGATTTCAGCAAGTCTATTTCTTTTTCAATCTCCGCCAATGCATTGGTACACACATCTGCTCCTACTTCTGTAGCGATGAAAAAGTACCCGGCATCCTTCATAGATACCACAGCTGAACCAATTCCGTAGGTATATCCTTTATCTTCCCTGATGTTTGCCATCAGCCGGGAACCAAAATATCCACCTAACAGACAATTCAGCACCTGAAAACCTGCGAAATCTTCGTGGGTACGGTTAATAGCCAGCATTCCCATTCTGATGGCAGACTGAATCGCATCAGGCCTTTCAATTAAAAGATCGCCCTTTGCAGAAGTATAAAAAGAAAATGCGTTAGGTGTTGAATTTGCTTTGTTATTCCACTCCTTTCCGAAAATATTATTCAGAATATCAAATTCCGCATCTTCAAATTTACCTGCGACAAATAAGGTACAATTTTCAGGTTTGTAAGCGGCAGCGAAATAATTTACCAGATCTGCCTGCTGCATCTGCTGATAGTCTTCTACTTCAATATTTGATCCATATGGGGAATCTCCAAAAATGGAATGCGCGAAGTTTTTCCTTGCCAGGAAGTCATTCTTTTGCAAACTCACTTTTAAAGATTGCTGCTGGTTTTGTTTAAAAATATCCAGCTCCTGCTGAGGGAAAATACTTTCATTGAGGATAGACCATAAAATAGGCAGGACTGATCCAAGGTGCTTATTTAAAGTATATAGTTTAATACTGGATTGATCTGCACCGTATTCAGTTTGCAGAAATGCGCCATAATAATCTACTTTATCAGCAATCTCTCTTGCCGTTAAAGTGGTTGTACCATTATTAATCAGGTGGCTTACACCAATAGCCTGTAAGGGTTTTGACTGATCCCAGTTTACATTTTGAAATACGAACTCAATTCTAACTAGTTCCTGTTTGCCGGCATTGATGGTAAAAACCTTGATGCCATTGGCCAGTTCTTGTTTTTTAGGGGCAATAAAATTAATATCATTTACCTGTTTCGATTCAGGTACGAGCGTACGGTTAAGCATCTTTAGCAGTTAAATAGTATAAAGTTGAACATTGTTCTCTCACAAAAGTTTGCTGTGCAGCATGTTGAATCTTTGCAGCCGTAACCGCAAGATATTTATCAATCTCTGTATTCAGGTCGGCAGCATCACCTAACAATTCATAATATGCAAGATTCATCGCTTTATCAAGCAAGCTCATTTCTGCAAAGACCATGATCGATTCCGACTTATTTTTAACTTTCGTTAATTCAATATCAGTCACCTCTTCAGCGGCAATTTTATCCAGTTCCAGCCATACCGCAGCTTCAGCAGTTGCTACCGCAACCCCCTCACTTAATTTACCTTCTATGACAAAAAGGCCTTCATCCAGACTGCTGGTAATATAAGCATGTACGTCACTAAATAATTGCTGTTCCTTTAATAAGCTATTATACAGTCTGGAAGATTGTCCCTGTGATAAGATATCCGACAACAAATCGTAAGCCTGGTAATCTTTATGCAAACGGGAAGGCATCTTAAATGCCATGTAAAAAGCATTTAGCGGAACATCAGCTACAATCGTTTCTTTTCTTTCTTCCGTTTGAACAGGTTCCTGCGGTAAATTACGCAGATACTTGTCACCAGCAGGAATCGGACTGAACCATTTCTCGGCCAATAGTTTGATGTCTTCAGTCTTCACGTTACCACCCACTACCATAATCGCATTTTGCGGATTATAATGTTTTTTGAAAAATGCTTTCACGTCTTCCATGGATGCATTCTCGATCTGGGCAAGATCCTGACCGATGGTTGCCCACTGATAAGGATGTTTTTTATAAGCCAGGGGCCGCAATTTCAGCCATACATCACCATAAGGCTGGTTGAGATATCTTTGTTTAAATTCTTCACACACTACATTTCGCTGTGTTTCCAGACTTTTTTCGGAAAAAGCAAGACTCAGCATACGGTCGCTCTCCAGCCAGAATGCCGTTTCAATGTTTGTTGCAGGCAGTGTGATATAATAGTTAGTAATATCATTGCTGGTAAAAGCATTATTCTCTCCTCCTACCCTTTGCAAAGGTTCGTCGTAGCTGGGTATGTTCACTGAGCCACCAAACATCAGGTGCTCAAAGAGATGTGCGAATCCTGTTTTATCCTGTTCTTCGTCCCGCGCACCCACGTCATATAGGATATTTAACACCGCCATCGGTGTAGTATCGTCTTCGTGCACTAAAACACGTAGTCCGTTGGGTAATGTAAAACGATTAAAATCTACCATAAAAAAAATATAATTCTGCCAAATATAACAATAATGATTAAGGGTAAATGTGATAAAAGAATGAAATAAAAACTAAAGAACATTGGTATATTTGCGATATGAATACTGCCGAATTACTACAAAGGGCTCTACAATTCGACTTTTTAACGAAAGAAGAAGGTGTGTTTTTATATCATAATGCTGCAACAGCGGATTTAGCTTTTGTGGCAAATGAACTGAGAAAAAAGCAAGTACCAAGTGGCAAAGTTACCTGGCAGATAGATCGTAATGTAAATACGACCAATGTTTGTATTGCAAACTGTAAATTCTGTAATTTTTTCAGAAGACCAGGACATGAAGATAGTTACATTACAGACATAGAGACCTATAAAGTTAAGATTGAAGAGACCTTTCGTTTGGGCGGGGATCAGTTATTATTACAAGGAGGACATCATCCGGACCTGGGGCTTAAATTTTACGCTGACCTGTTCAGAAAATTGAAAGAGCTGTATCCTGATTTAAAATTACATGCGCTCGGTCCGCCCGAAATTGCGCATGTTGCCAAGCTGGAAAAAATAAGCCATACTGAGGTTCTTGTTGCTTTAAAGGAAGCAGGTATGGACTCCCTACCCGGTGCAGGTGCTGAAATATTGAACGACAGGGTACGTCGCTTAATTTCTAAAGGCAAATGCGGCGGACAGGAATGGCTGGATGTAATGCGCGCTGCACATCAGATAGATATGACTACATCCGCCACCATGATGTTTGGCCATGTAGAGACTATCGATGAGCGTTTTGAGCATTTAGTATGGATCAGGGAAGTTCAGAGTGAAAAACCTGAACATGCAAAAGGATTTTTAGCTTTTATACCATGGCCATTTCAGGATGACGGAACATTATTAAAAAGACTCAGAGGCATTACCAATAATGTTTCAGGAGATGAATATATAAGGATGCTTGCACTCAGCAGGATCATGCTGCCTAATATTAAGAACATACAGGCTTCCTGGTTAACAGTCGGAAAAAATGTAGCACAATTATGTCTGCATGCCGGGGCAAATGATTTTGGCTCAATTATGATTGAAGAAAACGTAGTTTCTGCTGCAGGTGCGCCTCACAGGTTCACTGCAAAGGGAATTCAGGATGCGATCAGAGAAGCAGGTTTTGAACCACAGTTGAGAGGTCAGCAATATAATTACCGTGATCTTCCCGAGCAGTTAGAGGAGCAGGTAATTAATTACTAAATATAAAAAGGAAAACAGCTGTAAATCGGCTATACCTGTAAATGTTAAAGGGTTGTTATGAAATTCATAACAACCCTTTAACATAAAAAAAGAAGAGGGCATTGCACCCTCCTCTTCATCTTAAACCTAAACAAAAGCTTTTATTATTTAATAAACAACGATGCAATTACTAATACATCTGCTTTTACCAAAAATTCATCGAATGATTCTGTTGCTGCATTTGTAGACACTCCTAATGAAGGAATATTGATACCTGCTTGCGTAACGTTGTCTTCACCTTTATAAACAGCATCAACAGCTGCTCCGATACCACTGTCATTTGCACCAGTGATCCATGGTTTCATGTTTGTTTGTCCGCCACCAGCTACAGTTTTACGCATCTGGCGTATATGTGAAGCGTGACGCGCTTCCACCGAGTGAATCTGTAATGCAGTCTGCAATACACTTGGACTGCTCATTAAAGCTGGAGCCTGACCTTTATAGGCTCTCACACCTGTATCCTCGAAAGCCTGAGCTACAGCAAGGAAAGTCTGATAATTACTGAACACTAATGGGAAGTTACCTTTTGCAGTGTAATCAAAATTTGCTGCTGTAAAACTTACCGGTGTGCCACCTGAGGCAGTGATTGCGCTTTTCAATAAGTTAACGTGTGCCAACTCATGGTCGCGAATGGTATTAATAGCTGCTACTGCTGGTGTTCCAACAGGAATTAGTCCCGTAGTCGCCGCCCCCTGCTGATAGAAATAGTATTCCAGGTATTCCAGCGTCAATGCAAAATTAAGTACATCAATCACACCTGAAGTAGTTTGTCCGTATGCTTTTTTGAACATAGATCCTAATGCTAGTGGCACTGCTGCAACTGCAACTTTAGATCCCATGTTATAGAATTGCTTCATTGCAGCTCTACGTGGACTCAGGCGCTCATACACTTCGCCGTCTACTTTTTCAATTTCTTCTAATATATTTAAGATATTCATGATTTCCTGATTAAGATGGTAAATTAGATCCGTTGATTTTCGTTTTAACAAATGCCTGAGCCATTGATAAAACTTTGCTTGGCGTATAGGCCAGATCAAGTCCGTTTGCATCTACTACCGTTGAGTCTGCAAATGTACCATTAGAGATCAGGTCACGGATTAAAGCAGCATGACGTGCTTCAACTGAAACGATTTTCCCAGCTAATACAAGATAATCGGCACTCTTAATTAATCTGCCTGCGCCATTGTAAGCAGCAACGCCTAAATCTTCAAATGCTTTTGCAGTAGCTAAAACGCTGTCTCTTTGCGTAAAGTTAATACCGGAAAAGTTGACTTCTAATCCAGGGATTGCATTTGTTCCTAAAGCTTTTTTGAAAAACTCTCTGTGAGCTAATTCGTGATCCCGGATGTCGGTCAGTAAAGCCAGTTCATTCGCAGGAATATTTGCATATGGTGTTTGTATCACTGCAGCATAAAATGCAGCTTCTAATTGCTCTAATGCATAAGCGTAATTCAGGATCCCGATATCACCACTACCTAAGTTAACTCCATCGTCAGACGATTGGTTATCTTTTTTACAGCCTGCTGCAATTAAAGCGATACCTGCTGCACCAGCGCCTGCATATTGCAGGAAAGATCTGCGCTGCAGACTTGCGGTAAAAATGCCGCTTTCCTTTTGCAGCACCTCTTGCTCTTCTTGTTGAAAGTTTTTCATAATAAATGTTTATTAGTTTGAGTTCTTTATATTTATTTTGTGGTTATACTGTGACATACGGCGGAAAAATTACTTTGGTTTTTGGGTTTTAAAGAAAAATTCTTGAGTACCCTATTTTTTTAATAAATTCACCATCATAAAAATTTGCAAGTGATAAATGTGATTATAGTTGACGATGAAGAATTTGCCCGCTCTTCATTATATTTTCTTTTACAGGAAAACTGTGAAAATGTGCAGATCTGCGGTATTGCAAAATCGGTGGAAGAAGCACGTGATTTACTGTCTCAGCACGAGGTAGATCTTATCTTTTTAGACATAGCGATGCCCGGAAAAAATGGATTCGAACTGATACCTGATGCCCGTTCAAATAATGCGCAGGTAGTGTTTACGACGGCATATGACCAATATGCACTAAAGGCGATTAAAGCCAGCGCGCTCGATTATTTATTGAAACCGATTGACATTGATGAGCTGAAAGAAACAGTGGAAAAAGCGACCAGACTGATCGGTTTCAATGACTATGAAAACAACAGAAATGAAAGATTAAAAGATTTAACACAAAATTTAAGCGACAAGTCCGGAATTCGCAAAATCAGCCTTCCGAATAGCCAGGGATATACTTTAATTGGAATAGATGAAATCATTCACATTGAGGCCGACAGCAATTATTCTGTCTTTCATCTCCATAACAGGGAGAAAATCACCGTATCCCGGGTTTTAAAAGAATACGAAGAAATGCTGCCGGAAAACCAGTTTGTAAGAATCCATAAATCCAGCATTGTAAATTTAAACTATCTTGTAGAATTCAATTCAAAAAATGGCCTGGAAGTTTTACTAAAAAACGGCGAAAAGATTGCAGTTTCGCGAAGAAGAGCAAGTGATTTTATGGACAAAATAAAATTATACACGAGTTATAATAGTGATAAATAATATAAATAAACTGGCAGTTACAGGCAGATTTACTGTACTCATCTCTCTTCTGTTTGGTCTAAGCTTTAACAGCTCTGGGCAAAATACTTTTGTGAAACATTTCACCACAAAAGAAGGCTTACCAAGCAATAACTGCTACTATACCCTACAGGACAAAAATGGATATATCTGGATCAGCTCTGATGCCGGGGTGAGTCGCTTTGATGGCAATATGTTCGAAAATTTCTCCGTGGACGATGGACTGCCTGACAATCAGATTATCCAGATGAATCAGGACAAAAAGGGAAAGATTTGGTTCTCTGCACTTAATGGTCAGCTCAGCTATTTTTTCAATGGAAAAATCTACAATGAGCATAATGATAAACTGCTCAGATTATTAAAATTTAATGGGGTTGTTGTATCATTTTTTGAGGATAGCAAAGGCAACATGTGGTTTGGCACCAATAAAAACCTGCTGGCTAAATGGGATGGTCACTTCTTAACAAAATATAGTTCCAGCAATAGTAAAAATCAGTTTATTAATACCTTTGTCTACGAAGATAAAGCCGGTACGATATGGGCAAGCAGCGCACATTGTCTGCGGATATTTAACGGATCAAAGTTTACGCTGACAAAAAAAACAGTTGCCCCCCTTTCTTATAAAACGTCCATTAACCGGGCTGACAAAACGATGTTATTCCTGGACCGGAATGGTCTGAATATTAAAGACGGGAATACAGAAAAACTGACCATAAAGATTGAAGAAAAGATCCTGAATGAGAACCCGGGTTACTTTTATGCAGAAAACGATCAGTCGGTCTGGTTAAGTACCAATACTGGTGTATATCAGATTGAGGGAGAAAAAATAAACCGCTATCTGCACCAGATTTCAACTAATCAGGTGATCAAGGATGCTCAGAAAAATATGTGGTTTACGACTTCCAACGGGATTTATTTCCTCCCAAAAAAAGAGAACAGAATTTATATTCTGGACGTGGGTCAGGGTCTGAGCAACAACAACATCAAAAGCCTGACAAAGGACCATAAAAATGCATTATGGCTGGGTTTAGGAGATGGAATGATCAATCAGCTACAGCACCCGGGTGCTCCAGTAAAGAAAATCAGTCTTCCAGACAAGAATAAGTACCAGCAAATTAAACAACTGGGCTTTGATGCGGAATATCACAATTTGTTTTTTGCCTCCGATAATGGAATGGGTATAGTAAAAAATCCAAATGAAAAAAAGCCGGAAATCGAGTATCTGAGAGAGACAAGCAATTCAGGATTTGTCTTAAAAAGCTTCAGTATCAGCAAGAGTAACAAACTGGCCATTTCCCTTTCTTCAGGTGTGGTTATTATTGATACCCCGCTCCACAAGCTTACTTTTTCATCATCAGCATACGAAGAAGGTAAAAACTTTTTTAGTGGCAGGTCCTACCATGTTTACTATGATAAAAAGCAAAACCTGTGGTTCTCGAATGTAAAAGGACTCTCTGAACTATGTAGCGACCGACTTAATAAAAGATACGAACAGCATCAGTTACTGACTAAAAGAATAAACGATATCAAACAGGCAGCAGATGGTACTACAGTACTGGCGACCGACGGATATGGATTATTATTCTTTAAAAATAACAAACTGGTCAAACAACTGACGATAAAAGATGGCCTGGCGAATAATATATGCAAGAATATTTTCATTAGAAACGGACAAGTGTGGGTGATGACCAACAGTGGATTGAACAGGATCTTAATCCATAAAAATTATGCTGTAGAATCATTTGAATACACAAATGCAATGCTGCATGATGACGTGAATGGATTATATATAGATCGCGACACAGCCTACTTTGCCACGAACCATGGACTGGTATATTTCCCCATAGCCCGTTATGACAGCAGAAATACTTCACCAAAAGTATTAATATCAGCAATCATCAGCAACAGATTGTCATTAACACAGCAGCCTGGTAATATCATTTTATCACCTGATCACAATAACATTATTTTCTATTATAGTGCTATCGACTTCGAAAACAAAACAATTCTCTACCGCTACCGGCTCAAGGCAAACGGGAACTGGACAGAAACAAAAAACAGGAGAATAGAATTTTCATCACTCGAACCGGGTAAATATATATTTGAGCTATCTGCAAAAACCCCGAACAGCTCCTGGAGTAAACCAGTTGATGTGAGGTTCACCTTGATAGAACACTTCTGGCAGTCCACCTATTTCATTTTGCTGTTAATCCTTCTGGCCAGTATTACCTTCTATAAAATAGCAGTCATTATTACCCGGCAGCAAAAGAACAAGGAGCAGCAGCAGTTATTGTATAAGAATAAAATTCTGATGCTGGAGCAAAGGGCACTGCAGGCGATGATGAATCCCCACTTCGTTTTTAATGTAATGAATTCCATTCAGCATTATATCAATACTAAAGATACCTCTTCAGCCAATAAAATACTGACAGGTTTTGCAAAACTGATCAGAAAAAACCTCGATATCTGTACCCGGAGTTTCATCACCCTGGAAGAAGAACTGGATTACCTCACCTTATACCTGAATCTGGAGAAAAAGCGTTTTGGCGAAAAGTTTAACTATCATTTTGAAATTGATGAGACCATCGATCAGGATGAAACGCTGCTACCATCCATGTTATTGCAGCCTTATATTGAAAATGCCATATGGCATGGTTTGATGCCAAAGGAAGAAGGTGGTGAAATTAAGTTATTGATTACGAGGACGGAAAACCAGGCAATGCTGATCAGGATTATTGATAACGGGATAGGATTTGACAATTCTTTAAAAATTAAAAAGGATAGCCACGAGAGCAGAGGAATGAGTCTGACACAGGAAAGAATAAACCTGATTAATCAGACTGAGGCCAATCCGATCCAAATTGAGGTCGCACAAAACGGAAATTCAGGCACAATTATTTCCATTTTGATCCCATTTAAATAGGTTTTTACCGTTTACTCAACAATACATACCACTTACTAACTAAACTTCATAAAAAAAGAAATTAGCATTAAACTTGTTATAGATATTAAAGCAAACAAAGTTTGCAAAAAACGTTCTTATAGAATTGATCAAAGATATTTTTAACCTAACCTAAAACTATATCTCAATTCAGGTTTCATTTGTGTGTTAAAAGTGGTAAAACTAATAATTTTACCACTTTTTTTTTGTGCATTTTTTTATTCAGCTGACCATGAACAGTTTGAAGAATGTGATCGGAATTTTGAAAAAAGTTCTTTTTTTGAAAAGCTTTTTATACTAATTTTGGATACGTCAAAAGAATCATAAAAACAGCAAAGACGCTATTTAAAAAGATTTTTTGTAATTTAATATATCAATATACTTCTGGCAATTTTATTTTAGAGAAATGACAAATCCAAAAAAATCCGTTAAGAAAGGTCCATTAGATGATGAGGCACAGGACAAAGAAATGACTGATGAAAATTCATTTGACCCGATTGAAAAAAAGAAAACATTTGAAGACGATGATGATGATGACTTTGACCTGCCGTTAGATGATTTAGACACATTTGACGACTTTGATGATGATGACGATAACTACTAAATAGCATTCTCCATATAAGCATCTTTGAGATGCTTTTTTTTATCATAAGATTAGAATAAATGCATATAATCCCTGTTGCTGACAGTCAGACAAAAAAAGAGTTTCTAAAAGTACCCCTGCTTATTTATAAAGAAGACAAAAATTGGATCTGTCCGCTTAATCAGGATGTCGAAAAAACATTTGATGCGCATAAAAACCCCTTTTTTAAACATGGTTCATGTACGAGATGGATATTGAAGGATGATGATGGCCATCTTATAGGGAGAATTGCTGCATTTATCAATGAGAAAAAAGCCTATCAATATGAACAGCCAACCGGTGGTATCGGATTCTTTGAATGTATTAACGACCAGTCCGCCGCGTTTATGCTTTTTGACACGGCAAAGGAATGGCTTGCAGTACGGGGAATGGCAGCCATGGATGGTCCGATCAATTTTGGTGAAAATGATATGTTCTGGGGACTGCTTGTAGAAGGCTTCACAGCTCCTTCTTACGGGATGAACTATAACCCCGCATACTATCGGTCATTTTTTGATAGTTATGGCTTTAAAACCTCTTATCAGCAAATCACAAATCATCTGGCAGTCAAAAATCCATTTCCGGAACGTTTCACTAAAATTGCCACCTGGGTTTCTAATAAACCTGGTTATACTTTCGAGCACTTTTCAAAAAAGAATCCGGACAAGTACGTCTCGGATCTGATGGAGATTTACAATGATGGCTGGAAAGATTTTGAGAACTTCGTTCCGATCAAAAAAGAAACGCTTCTGGAGAGCTTTAAGCAGATGGAGACCATCATGGACGAAAAATTAATTTGGTTCGCTTACCTGAACGGAGAACCTGCTTCTTTTGTAGTGATTATACCTGATGCTAATCAAATGATAAAAGATTTTAAAGGAAACCTGGGACTGATAGAAAAACTTAAATTCGTTTATCGCCGATGGAAGGGTGTAAACCGCATGCGTGCAATAGTAATGGGAACCAAATCTGCTTATCAGAAACATGGCCTTGAATCTGCATTATTTATTAAGCTGAAGGAATATGTGCTGCCTATGAACCAGTATGATGAACTGGAATTATCCTGGGTAGGTGATTTTAACGATAAAATGCTTTCTATTCATGAAGCAACAGGTGCCACTTTTGGAAAGCGGCACCTGACGATGCATAAGTCCTTCTCTTAGAGAGGGACTATTTTTCTCTGATCTCTTCGTAAAGATCTATTACTTTTTTCTGTAATTTAATAATCTCTTCTTCTCTCAAAGAAAGTTTGGCTTTAAGATTATTGATCTCTTCAAAATTCACTGACTGTGGATTTTCACCTTCTTTAGAGATGATGTCCATAGTTGAAACCTCAAATAGATTTGCAATCTGAGCAAGTCTTGAAATGTTGATATCCGTAATACCCGTCTCAATTTTAGAGAATGCAGGGATTGAGATGTTAAGCCTTTTGGCTACTTCGCCTTGGCTCCAGCCATTTTTCTGGCGAAGTTGTCTGATGTTTTTACCGATAATGTTCATTATTATAAATTTAGGTGTGTTTGTTCTTTTTTAAGTATTCAACTCGCGTGCCAGTTTAACAAGGTCCATTCCTCCAAAGTTACCCGAACTCATCAGCAATAAGTTAGTGTCTTTGAAATCTAACCCTCTCAAATAGGCTTCAAGCTTATTCACATCATTGAAAAAAGCTAATTCCGGGCTATTAAATGCTGTTTGAACATCTATGTCGTTGAACGGTGTCACTTTTTTCTGTTGAAATGTTTTTTCGTCTATATATACGACAGAAAGGTCTGCACGGATCATAGAGTTTTCATATTGCAACAAAAAATTTTTATTTAAACTACTAAACGTGTGCAATTCCACGCATGCAACAAGCTTTCTTTCCTCAAACTGTGACTTTACTGCCTCAATAGTAGCTTTCAATTTTGAGGGAGAATGTGCAAAATCTTTATAAATATTTGAATTATTTTCAGAATGAAGCAACTCCAGTCTGCGAGATGCACCCTTAAAAGAAACAATAGCAACATTGAATTGCGCTGCTGTAATTCCCAATGCGCTGCAAACCAGTTTCGCAGCACTTAAATTCATCAGGTTATGATCGCCGAAAACTTTCAAAGGCAGTTTTTCAGGCATCAGCTGGGTTATTCCGTTATGGATCTCATAATCGGGTATATTGTACCCGATTTTTTCGACTGCTGATTTATTTTTATTTACGAGATCAGTAAGATCCTCGTCAGCACTACAATAGATCAATTTTCCGCCAGTCTGGATGGTATCAATAAATAAATCAAACTGGAGCTTATAATCTTCATAAGTTGGAAATACATTGATATGATCCCAGGCAACTCCACTGATTACACCAATGTCTGCCTTGTAAAGATGGAACTTTGGTCGCCTGTCAATAGGTGATGCCAGGTATTCATCCCCTTCAATGATGATAACAGGTGCTGAATCGGTCACTTTGACCATGGTATCGAAACCTTCCAGTTGCGCACCTACGAGGTAATCAAAATCTTTCCCATGTATATTTAACACATGCAGGATCATTGACGTAATAGTAGTTTTACCATGGCTTCCACCAATGACTACACGCTTTTTATCTTTCGTCTGCTCGTAAATATATTCAGGGTAGGAATAAATTTTCAGTCCTAAAGCCTGTGCTTTAACCAGCTCAGGATTATCTAAAAGTGCATGCATGCCCAGAATTACTGCGTCGAGATCCTGAGTAATATTTTGCTCATCCCAGCCCATTTTAGCAGGCAAAATACCATAACTGGCAAGCCTGCTGTTAGAGGGCTCGAAAATAGCATCATCAGAACCGGTTACAATAAACCCTTTTTTATGTAAAGCTATTGCAAGGTTATGCATTGCACTTCCACCAATAGCTATAAAATGTATACGCATATCAAAAAATAAAGCAATTTAATATATTATCAATTAAGCTTTTTTAAATTGTGCTGCTACCCAGTCCCCAATCTTCTTATGGTCGCAATAATTAATCTGGAATGCTTCACAGGCATCCTTGATCATTTGCAGGTCTGGAGCCTCATAAAATCCGCTAAAGAAAATCAATCCGCCGCTTTTTAACACCTCCGCATAAACAGGTATCTGGTCCAGCAAGATATTACGGTTAATATTTGCAAGAATAATATCATAATGATGAGCAGGAATGACTTCTTTTCCGCCGCAAATTGCAATAATATTATCAATATTGTTTAATGCTGTGTTTTCTATTGCACTCAGATAACAAACCTCGTCATTATCGATAGCAGTCAGCTCTTTTCCGCCCTTTTTTGAAGCGAGTATTGCAAGGATACCAGTTCCGCAGCCCATATCAAGAATAGACTGTCCTGCAACATCAGTATCCAGAATATATTGCATCATCATCGTTGTAGTTTGATGGTGACCAGTACCGAATGCCATTTTAGGATCTATGACTATTTCATATTTATATTGAGGCTGCGGTTCATGAAAGGTAGCCCTTACATAACAGCTGTCATCAACAATAAGAGGTTCGAAGTTCTTCTCCCACTCCTCATTCCAATTCTCAGCTTCAATTTCTGTTACGGTATAACTGTATTCAAATTCATCTTCAAACTGAACCAGCACATCATTAAGATGCATGTGGCTGTAGGAATCTTCATCTATAAAAGCAGCGAATCCTTTATGTGTATCCTCGAATGTATTAAATCCAATATCAGCAAGTTCATTTATAAATAAATCCTGCTGATATTCCTTGATATTAATAAAACTAAATGTGACTTTGATATATTGCATTAAGCATTAAATGTTTTAACGATATCTGCGAAATCACGTGACTTAAGAGAAGCACCGCCTATCAGTCCGCCATCGATATCTTTCTGTGCAAATAATTCTGCCGCATTTTTTGGGTTACAGCTTCCGCCATACAAAATAGAAGTAGCTTCAGCAACTTCTTCACCATATCTGTAAACCAGCTCAGATCTGATAAAAGCGTGTACTTCCTGTGCCTGCTCCGCAGTTGCAGTTAAGCCGGTACCGATAGCCCATACAGGTTCATAAGCGATCACTACTTTGGCAAAGTCTGCTTCGTCCAATCCAAAAATGCCATTTTCTAACTGACCTTTCAAGATTTCAAAAAAGTTGCCGTTATTTCTTTCGTCTAATGTTTCTCCTATGCAAAAAAGAGGGATTAAACCATGGGCAAGTGCAATTTTGGTTTTTTCCGCCAATAAAGCATCACTCTCTGCAAAATACTGACGTCGCTCAGAGTGTCCGATAATTACGTATTCACATCCTACAGATTTAACCATTTTAGCAGAAGTTTCTCCTGTAAATGCACCACTTTCATTCTGGTGGCAGTTCTGAGCACCAATTTTAACTGTATCACCACCTAATTTTGACAAGCTGTTTAAATGAATGAAAGGCGCACAAATTACGGCAATCTGATCACCTTTTTTTTCATCTCTTACAATGTTTACAATTTCTGAGAACAGAGATATGCCTTCTGCATAATCTGTATTCATTTTCCAATTGCCAGCTACTATTTTCTTTCTCATATTATATTATTGTGATTAATTCTCACATGGCCTGGCAGACTAAAAGTGCCTGTAGTGCCTTGTTAATTCAAAAACTTCGGTTAATATATCTTTTTCTATTTGATTAAAGTCAATATTTCTGCGTTCATATACTTTTTCTGTTGTTTCGAACATTTTTTCAAGGCTGTAGGCCTCAAAACCATGCGCGCCTCCCCAGGCAAAATCGGGAATAAAGTTCCGCGGATAACCTGCACCGAATACGTTCGCACTAACGCCCACAACTGTTCCCGTATTGAACATGGTGTTGATCCCGCATTTCGCATGATCTGCCATAATCAATCCGCAAAACTGCAAACCAGTCTTCCTGAAAGTTTCCGTAGGATAATCCCAGAGTTTAACCTCCGCATAATTGTTTTTCAGGTTAGAGTTGTTACTGTCTGCACCGATATTACACCATTGCCCCATCACTGCATTGCCAAGATAACCTTCGTGTCCTTTAGAAGAATATCCCCAGATAACCGCATTGTTTATTTCTCCCCCTACCCTGCTGAAGGGACCTATGGTTGTCTGACCATATATTTTACTGCCCATCTTTATTTGTGAGTTTCCACATAAGGCAAAAGAGCCTCTGATATGACAGCCTTCCCAAACCTGAGCATTTTCACCGAGATAAATGGGACCATTTAAAGTATTGAAAGTAGAACATTCTGCTACTACGCCTTCTTCAATAAAAATATGGTCACCCAGTACTGTATTGGTACCGCTTAATGCAGCAGAGCTTCTTCCTTTGGTCAGCAACTCAAAATCCTTGCGCAGTTCGGCATCGTTGAATTTAAAAATATCTTCAGGAAATACGATTCGTGTAAAAGAGGAATTAAACTGTACCGGTTTAAGCGGGCTGACATCCGCTAAAGCAAGATATTGACCATTTTCCGGTTTATAGGCAATCACCAATCCATCCTTCATCAGTACTTCCCCAACATTCAAAGAATAAACAGCATCATAAAGCGCTGCGTCAGGGCAGATTGCACTGTTGACATAAGTGTCTGCATTGCTGCTTTCAGGATACTTGGCGGATAAATAAGGAGCAGTACGATATCCCGCAATGCTACCGCTATACTTATTCCACTTCTCGGCAATCGTCAGAATTCCTATTCGCAGATCTGCAACAGGCCTCGTAAAAGTGAGCGGACGAAGCGTGATCCATGCACTATCATCAAATAGATTAATTATCATAAGCTACAAAAATAAAAAAAGTCCCGAAGCATTAGCTACGGGACTTTAAAATAATTTCTTTAACAAGTAGAACTATTTCTTAGCGTAACGAGTTTTGAATTTATCGATACGACCTGCAGTATCTACAAGTTTCATTTTACCAGTATAAAAAGGGTGAGATGTATGAGAGATCTCTAATTTATATAGAGGATACTCGTTGCCATCTTCCCAAGTTGTAGTTTCTTTCGTATCAACGCAAGATTTAGTCAGGAAAGAGTACTCGTTAGACATATCTTTAAATACTACGAATCTATAGTTTGATGGGTGAAGATCTTTTTTCATATGAATATATACTTATTTGTCGCTTATTTTGAAGGATGCAAATATCCTAATTATATTTTTTATTTACAACAATTAATGAAAAATTATGAGCTATACTTTTTTCTCGTCTCTACTTTTTGTCTTTGCCGGCTAATATATTCGTCTGCAATCACTTCCGCTGAAGGTAATTGAGAACGGCTAACCAGCAGGGACTTCAACTTATCTTCATCAACATCAGCACGATACAAAATATTCATCATTTTTGAGATATCATTATCCAATAACCATGAAAAAGCATAAATCATTTTTTCCCGAAGCAGGTCTGCTGAGATTTCCTCTTCCAATTCAAAGTCATTTCCTATAATCCTGCTCAGCGCTTTTAAATCTTCCATATTACTTAGAGGTTTAGTTCCTGACAAATTTCAACCAGTACACCACTCGTACCTTTGGGATGAACAAAACAAACCAGCTTGTTATCGGCTCCCATTTTTGGCTCCTCGTTCAGCAGTATAAAACCTTCATTTTTTAATCTGACCATCTCTGCGAAAATATCGTCTACCTGGAAGGCAACATGGTGAATCCCCTCTCCTTTTTTAGCGATAAAACCGGCGATTGCACTCTCGTTTGTGGTAGCCTGCAAAAGCTCAATTTTACTTTCTCCCGTGCTGAAAAATGCTGTATCCACCCCTTCTGAAAATACCTGTTCCCTTTTATAGGGAGTTACGCCAAGTAACTTTTCATAGAGGTTGCAGGATGACTCAAGATCCTTAACTGCTATACCAATATGCTCAATTTTATTCATCTTCTTCCTATCCGTTATACAAATGTAAAAATGCATGCCGTAATAACCTTATGATCGCAGCATATTATTAATGTTGGACATCTTTTTTCATACCTTTGTACAGATATAAATCATCATATACAATGGAGCTTCCTATTTATCTGGACAATAATGCGACTACACCACTTGATCCAAGAGTACTGGAAGTGATGCTGCCCTATTTAACCAGTAAGTTTGGAAATGCAGCGAGCCGTAGCCATGCATTTGGATGGGTTGCGGAAGAAGGTGTTGATTATGCCCGGGAACAGGTAGCGAAACTGATTGGCTGCACTGATAAGGAGATTATCTTTACCTCAGGAGCTACCGAAGCAGATAACCTGGGGATCAAAGGTGTATTTGAGATGTATCAGGACAAAGGGAATCATATTATCACTGCTGCTACAGAACATAAAGCTGTTTTAGATACTTGTAAACACCTGGAAAAAGCAGGTGCAAGGGTAACTTATCTCGGGGTTAAAGCGGATGGATTGATAGATCTGGCTGAACTGGAAGCAGCAATGACACCACAAACTATCCTGGTTACGATCATGTATGGTAATAATGAGATTGGTGTAATACAGCCAATGAAAGAGATATCTGCTATTGCGCACAAACATGGAGCCCTTTTCATGTCGGATGCCACCCAGGCAGTTGGAAAAATACCTGTAGATGTCGATACTGACGGTATAGACCTGATGGCATTTACAGCCCATAAAATGTATGGACCAAAGGGTGTTGGTGCATTATATGTACGCCGTAAAAATCCAAGGGTTAAACTGACAGCACAACTGGATGGCGGAGGACATGAGCGGGGCATGCGTTCGGGTACATTGAATGTTCCTGGAATTGTCGGTTTTGGCAAAGCCTGCGAATTGTGCAGATTAGAGATGACAGCGGAAGCAGAAAGGCTGTCAGGATTAAAAAACAAACTCGAAACCGCACTAAAGGGAATTGAAGAAAGCCATGTAAATGGTCATACTGTCCATCGGTTGCCGCATGTGTTAAATATTTCTTTCAGACATGTAGAAGGCGAGGCATTGATGATGGCAATGAAAGATATAGCCATTTCATCAGGCTCGGCGTGTACTTCGGCTGCTCTGGAACCTTCTTATGTGTTGAAAAGCCTGGGCTTATCTGATGACATCGCACATTCTTCTATTCGTTTTGGTTTAGGGCGATTCACTACAGCCGAAGAGATCGATTATACCATAGAAAATACAAAAAAAGCAGTCAGTCAACTCAGAATACTCTCTCCGCAATGGGAAATGTTCAAGGAAGCTGACCTGAGTAAAATTAATTAAATCACATTATTAATTTATCTGGCATCTTTTTAGCTGTCATTTATTATCATTCTAAAATTAAAGCTATGATCACAATAACCGATAAAGCAAAAACTAAAATTGTCCGTTTGATGGAGGAGTCTGACAAAGGAGAAGGATCATTTTTACGCGTTTCTGTAACGACCGGAGGATGTTCCGGATTATCATATAACATGGATTTTGATACTGAGGCGAAGGCAGACGATCAGTTCTTCGAAGATAAAGGTATTAGAATTGCATTAGATATGAAATCATTTTTATACCTGGCAGGTACTGAGCTTGATTTCACCGATGGAATAAATGGAAAAGGGTTTAATTTCAACAATCCAAACGCAAGCCGGTCATGTGCATGCGGAGAGAGCTTCTCTGTTTAAAAAATCTTTTTATAATTTAAAGGGGCACTTTTAGTGCCCTTTTTGTGTTTTTGATATAAAAATTTTTATTATTGCCATCGCAAATCAAATATATGGTATCATTTAACGAGTTTTCTACCGTTCCCAGCTTATTGAGAAACGTAGTAGAGAATATTCATCAACCGGAAGAAACCTTTTTAATTCATAAAAAGACTGCTGATTGGGAACACATTTCTTTTAAGCAAACCCTTGATCACGCGGATGCGATTGCTGCATTCTTTCTGGAAAAAGGAATTGTTAAAGGTGACCGTATGGGACTAATGATTGAAAACGGTCCGGATTATGTTTATTATGATCAGGGCATTCAGCAGATCGGTGCCATAAATGTTTCTATCTATCCTACCCTGTCAGAGCAGGAAGTTGAATATATTATCAACGATTCGGGCATGAAAGCGATACTCGTTGGCAATACTTTTCTTTATAAAAAGATATTAAAGATAGCGGACAATTGTAAGGAGCTGTTATATATTATTCCTGCTTTTGCAGAATATTCAAAGACAACCATCCCGGCAAATCTGCGTGCCGGAATTATCAGCTTCGAAGAGCTGCTTCATCTGGGTAAAGGAATGACAGCGCAATACGGATGGAAAATTAAAGAGATCAGAACTGCGCTGCGGCCCTCAGACACGTCTTCGCTTGTTTATACTTCAGGCACGACAGGAACTCCAAAGGGGGTAATGCTTTCTCATAGCAATTTCGTTGAAAATGTAAAGGTATGCCTTGAGCAAATTCCAGTGATTGACGAGACAGAGACATTTCTTTCATTTCTGCCACTTTCCCATGTGTTTGAACGCACTGCGACTTACCATGTGTGCTGCGCACAGGGATGTAAAATGGCATTTGCACAGAGTCTTGAACTCTTAGCAAAAAATATGGGGGAGATTAAGCCGACAGTGATGAACTGCGTACCGCGCCTGCTTGAACGTATTCACGATAAAGCCATTAAAAGCGGAACGGCAGAAGGCGGGCTGAAAGCTAAAATATTCCTTTGGGCATTAGCCACTGGTCAGCATTTCAGACAGAAAAAAGAAGCGGGTAAAATCCCTGGCCTGTTCCTTTCAGCGGAGAAAGCAATTGCTGAAAAACTGGTATTCAGTAAGATTAAAGAGAAAACCGGCGGCAGACTGAAGTTCATGATTTCGGGCGGTGCCGCCCTGCCAAAAAATGTAGGTGAATTTTTCGGCAACCTGGGTATTAAAATCCTGGAAGGCTTTGGCTTAACGGAAACCTCACCGGTAATGGCTGTTACAGAGTTTGACCGTCAGATCTATGGTACTGTTGGCCGTGTCATTCCGGGAATTGAAATCGGCATCCAGGATGTAGAGACTAAAGAGATGATCAATATCCAGACACATGATACATTTGATGAAAATTTTGAGTGTGCTGAAGGGGAAATTATTGTTAGGGGACATTGTGTGATGCAGGGATATTTCAATAAACCTGCGGAGACTGCAGAAGCAATTGACAAAAACCACTGGTTCCATACTGGTGATATAGGCAGATTCTATAAGGGAAACCTGCAGATTACAGACCGATTAAAAAATATGATCGTTAATGCTTATGGCAAGAATGTTTATCCTACTCCGGTAGAAAATGTGTATCTGAAAAGCCTGAAGATTGAGCAGCTATTTTTAATTGGCGATAAAAGAGAATATCTTACCGCTATTGTGATCCCAAACCGGGAGACCATGCAGGAGAAATTTAAGCTGAAAGATGATTATTTCCTGCAACCGGAAGTTTTCATAACTGATCCCGGGATTGTGGAATGGCTCCAGCAGGACATCAGAAAACTATCAAATGAGCTATCAAAATTTGAACGGATTAAAAATTTCATGGTAAAAAGAAATCCTTTCAGCATGGATGAAGGAGAGATTACCCCTACCATGAAAATAAAGCGCAAGGTAGTGGAAAAGAAATATGCGGACAGCATTAATGAAATGTATAAAGAATCCGTAGAAGCTGATTAGAACTTTCTGCTAAAACACAATCCATTTTACTATTTTTGCAGAAGTATGCCGGATATATCTATTCAGCATTATGTTATTGAATATACATTTATGAGTACAGGACTATCAGAACAAGAAATATTGCGCAGAAATGCGCTTACCCAATTACGTGAATTAGGAATTGACCCTTATCCTGCAGAGGAATATGAGATCAATGCAAATGCGGCTGACATATTAAAGAATTCCGAAGGAAATAAGGATGCTTATCAGCAGGTTAGCCTTGCAGGAAGGATAATGACCCGCCGTATTATGGGAAGTGCTGCATTTGTGGAAATACAGGATTCGACCGGAAGAGTACAAGTGTATCTGAAGAGAGATGAGCTCTGCCCTGATGAAGACAAGACACTTTATAATACTGTTTTTAAGAAATTACTGGATCTTGGCGATTTTATCGGTGTAAAGGGATATGTATTCACCACCCAGACAGGCGAAATATCAGTACATGTAACTGAGTTTAAACTACTCTCCAAATCTTTAAAACCTCTTCCAATTGTAAAACGTGACGAAGAAGGAAATATATATGATGGTTTTACGGATCCGGAATTAAGATACAGACAACGATATGTGGATTTAACTGTCAATCCTGACTTTAAACAGATCTTCATCAACCGTTCTAAGGTAATCAATACCATGCGGAACTACTTTGATCAGCAGGGCTGGATGGAGGTGGAAACACCTATTTTACAGCAGATACATGGTGGCGCAGCAGCACGTCCGTTTGAAACGCATCACAATACGCTTGATATGCCTTTGTTTTTAAGAATAGCAAATGAGCTGTACTTGAAAAGGTTAATCGTTGCTGGTTTCGACGGTGTTTATGAATTCGGGAAAATGTTCAGAAATGAAGGAATGGACCGGACGCATAATCCAGAGTATACTGCAATGGAAATCTATGTGGCTTATAAGGATTATATCTGGATGATGGGCATGGTAGAAGAGTGTCTTGAAAAAGTTGCGGTCGCCATTCATGGTCAGCCACTGGTGAAAGTTGGAGAACATGAGATCAACTTTGCCGGACCTTATGAGAAACTAACCATGTACGAATCGATACAAAAATACACTGGTATTGATGTGTCTGCAATGACAGAGGAAGAACTGAAGGAGACCTGTAAAAGTTTGAATATTGAAGTGGATGCCTCAATGGGTCGCGGAAAATTAATTGATGAGTTATTCAGCGAGAAGGTAGAAGCAAATCTGATTCAGCCGACTTATATTACTGACTACCCGATTGAAATGACACCACTGGCAAAAAAACACAGAAGTAAAGATGGCTTGGTAGAGCGTTTTGAATTATTTGTGATGGGTAAAGAAATTGGAAATGCCTATTCTGAGCTAAATGACCCTATAGACCAGAAAGAGCGCTTCGAGGATCAATTGAAATTAGCAGACAGAGGTGACGATGAAGCCATGGCGATGGATGATGATTTTCTTCGTGCATTGGAATATGGTATGCCACCAACATCAGGCTTAGGTGTAGGTATTGACCGCTTAGTGATGTTAATGACTAACCAGTCTACTATTCAGGAGGTTCTCTTCTTCCCTCAGATGAGACCAGAGAAAAAAGCAAAGGTGACGAGCGATGAAGATTTTGTTGAAGCCGGAATCCCTGCTGAATGGGTACAGGTGATCAGGAAAATGGGCTTTAATACGGTAGAAGATTTAAAAGCTGCAAATGCAAATAAGGTATTTAATGATCTTGGTGGTATGCGCAAAAAATTAAAACTGGATTTAACGATGCCTTCCAAAGAAGATGTAACTGCCTGGTTCTCTTAACAAAGAGATAACATAAACTTAAAGGCCTTCCATACTTAAATGTGGAAGGCCTTTTCTATTTTTAGCATATACTTAAATGCGAATGTTATGAACAACTCCATACTTGAGATAACCGACAACGAATATTGTATAAAACTAAGCAAAGATGCCTTTGACTTGTCACTTATACGCCAGTTAATTAAAAGAATTCAAACTGAACAATTATTTTTCAGTAGAAAAAAAGGTGATTATGAAGATGATATCATCAGCAGATCACAGCCTGATCAGGACGAAAATTTCGATAGATTAACGGATAAATAAAAAAAGCCACGCAAGTGGCTTTTCTATTATCATCTTCGCTGCAGATTTGCAGCACTACCTGTATCTTACTTGCTGCTGTTTATCCAGCATCCCCAGCTGATCTTTCATTTGTTTGATCTGATCGGCCAGCAATTTATTCTTATCTGCCTTTTTTGCTTCCGTCAGATACATTTGAGCTTCTCTTTTATTACGTTTGCCCATTGCTATACCTGCCAGACTTAACTTTGCCAGCGCAATGTTATGGTCCATATGCATACCAAGAGATAAAGCTTTTTTGAAGTACTTCTCTGACTGCATCGGGGTTTTTCTGGATTCAATCAATCCAATCAACAGGTTATAGTATCCGTGTTGAACCCTGATCAGTTGCGTTTCATAGTTAGTGATCTTACGCAAAAAGCTTTCAGCTTTAGGCATATCATCTTTTCTTAGAAACCACTGGGCAAGCAGCATATTTTCATTATAGAAAAAGGTAATGATCACCAAGATACTGATAAACACAGCTAAAATCCCCCAGCCCCATAAGCCGAAAATCATGAGTGCTATTGCAGCTCCCAATATTACAAACCCTACAACAAGTCTTACTATGTTTGGCATATCTATTATAAATTTATTTTTTTGCAAATATCGTCTTTATATGCGAAAAATCAGATTTAAAATAATAATATTTGTCGGCCCTCTGACTCAATCACCTATACTATTAAAGAGGAAATATTCTTATGTTAAACAAATGTACACGTTCGGTTGTAATGGCACTGCCGGAAATGAAGGATGCATATGCAGCAGCATATGCATCCTATAAAACAGATGCACGCAGTATTAGAGTGTTGCAACCGGCGGCACAAAATATTGAAGTTATTATCGTGATGGTTATATGGTGCGGAGACAGCAGACTGCAGGTCCCACCTTTCTACAAAGTACTGGATGAAATTGGTATTGCTGAAGAACAGATTACGCTCATCTCCGTAAATGAGATGAAAAAAGCGGCATCCGGCCTGATTGATGAGTTGAATATAGAAAGGGTGCCTACCTTCATTATCATGGATGGAAACAAAGAGATGGGCAGGATTGTTGAAAGTCCGGTGAAGACACTGGAAGAAGATTTAGTCGAAATAGTAACACAAATATAGATATGGCAGCAGCACTAGAACCTGGTTGGTTAAACATATTACAGGAGGAGTTCGAAAAGGATTACATGAAAGCGCTTAAATCATTCCTTGTGACAGAAAAAGAAACCGGACATACCGTTTATCCAAAAGGCGCAGATATATTCAATGCCTTTAACCATACTCCATTTGATAAAGTTGAGGTGGTAATTCTCGGTCAGGATCCATACCATGGTCCGGGACAGGCACACGGACTATCTTTTTCCGTGCAGAAAGGTGTAACTGTCCCCCCCTCTTTGAAAAACATATACAAGGAACTTGAAACAGATATTGAAGGCTTTAAGACTCCTGCCCATGGTAACCTTACGCAATGGGCAGATGAAGGCGTGCTGTTATTAAATGCTTCCTTAACAGTCAGAGCACATGAACCGGGATCACATCAGGGTAAAGGATGGGAGGCTTTTACGGATCAGGCTATCAGCCAGCTCTCCAAAAAGAAAGAGGGATTGGTATTTTTGTTATGGGGCAAATTCGCCCAGAATAAGTCGGCATTAATTGATGAAACCAGGCATACTGTGATTAAGTCTGCCCATCCCTCACCATTTTCTGCATATAACGGATTTTTTGGCAGTAAGCCTTTTTCGAAGACAAATGCAATTTTACTAGCAAAAGGTAAAAAACCTATCAATTGGCAAATTAGCTGAAGACAGGTTTTTTACCTGTTTTAATATTCCAGAGGAACGATAGGCTCTTTTTTGGTAGTGGACATGATCATCATTGTCTGAAACGTTTTAACAACACTGATCTTACTGATTTTGTCCATAATTAAACGCTCATATGCTTTTATATCACTAACGTATACCTTCAATAAAAAGTCAGCCTGACCTGTCACATGATGACATTCCGTAATTTCTTTGATCAGATTTACTTCATCCAAAAAGATCTGGATGGTATTATTTTTATGAAAATCAAGTTGTACTTGTATAAACGTCTTGATCCCTAATCCTAACTTTTCTTCATCAACTAATGCATGATAACTTTTGATGAAGCCAGACATCTCCAGCTTTCTTACCCGCTCTAATGTTGGAGCCGGAGATAAACCTATTTCCTGAGACAATAGTAAATTGGTGATTCTGCCGTTTTCCTGTAAAAGTTTAAGGATTTTAAAATCTATTTTATCTAATTCTGCTGCCATTTGTTCGTTCTATGATTCAAAGATAGAATAAGAATCACTTATTCACCAAATTTAATTCTATAAAATAACAGAATATTTATGGATTATTCTACGCAATTATTTTTAGATTTGTCTAAAAAAATAATTAGCTTTATATAAATGCAGTCATTCACAGAAGAGAACTATCTCAAAGTAATTTATCATTTATCTAAAATCTCTTCTAATGCTGTGCAGACTAATGCTATAGCTGAAAAAATGGAGACCCGGGCGGCATCCGTTACAGATATGATTAAAAAGCTGGCGGAAAAGAAACTTGTTGATTACATCAAATATCAGGGAGTTACATTAACTACAGCAGGGGAAACTGCTGCCATCAGAATTGTTAGAAAGCATAGGTTATGGGAAGTATTTTTAGTAGAAAAACTAAAATTCAAATGGGATGAAGTACACGATATTGCGGAAGAACTGGAACACATTAACTCTTCTGCATTGATAGAACGACTGGATGATTTTTTGGGATTTCCGAAAAGAGATCCTCATGGAGATCCTATCCCAAATCAAGACGGAATTTTTGAACCCTCCGAAAATGTGCATCTCCATCAGCTGGGAAAAGGATATACAGGTATAATTATTGGTGTAACGGAACATTCATCGCCTTTCCTGAAACATCTGGAAAAATTGGGCCTGACCATCGGTGTAACACTAACAGTTCAGGAGATTACTGATTTCGATGGTTCAGTAGAATTATTAGTGGACAGTAAAAAAGTAAATATCAGCAAGGAAGTTGCTCAGCATATTCTGGTAAAAAAATAAAGAAATCAAAGACATTTAAGCGTAAAAGCTATTATACCGATGAAGAAATCCGAATCATTAAGTGAAGTACATCAAAGTGTAGATACTGGTAAAAGAACTGGCTGGAGAAGAATATTATCTTTTATCGGTCCTGCTTATCTGGTCAGCGTAGGCTATATGGATCCGGGAAACTGGGCTACAGATCTTGCCGGAGGTAGTAAATTCGGCTATCAGTTGATATGGATCTTACTGATGTCAAATTTAATAGCATTGCTTTTACAGTCGTTAAGCGCAAGATTAGGCATAGTCAGAGGTCTTGATCTGGCACAGGCATCCAGAAACGGTTATCCGAAGTGGGTAAATATACCTTTATTTGGGCTGGCCCAAACTGCCATTGTTGCATGCGATCTCGCAGAAATCATTGGTATGGCTATTGGTTTGAACCTGTTATTTGGTCTCCCTTTGATCTGGGGAATCAGCATTACTATTTTTGACACTGTCCTGCTCCTTTTTCTGATGAATAAGGGAATGCGTAAAATGGAAGTATTCATTGTTTCGATGGTGTTTATTGTGGGTATTTCTTTTCTGGTTGAAATGTTTATTGTGGAGCCTTCTATAAAAGAAATTGTAAAAGGGCTAAAACCGTCAGTACTATCTGGCGAAGCTTTATATATTGCAATTGGTATTATAGGGGCTACAGTAATGCCACATAACCTTTATCTTCACTCCTCTTTGGTACAAACGAGAAAATTTGAAAGAGACACTAAAGGTATAAAAGAAGCGATAAAGTTTAATTTCATTGATACGGCAGTAGCCCTCAATCTCGCCTTTTTCGTCAACGCAGCAATTCTTATTCTTGCTGCTGCTGCATTCTTCAAAAACGGATTACATGAAGTTGCAGAAATTCAGGATGCTTATAAGTTATTGGAACACATTTTTGGTGGTGTAGCACCTACATTATTTGCAATTGCGCTGATTGCAGCGGGGCAAAGTTCCACCGTTACCGGAACGCTGGCCGGTCAGATTGTAATGGAGGGCCATTTGAACTTGCGCATTCAACCCTGGTTACGCAGGTTAATCACGCGTTTACTGGCCATTATTCCTGCATTTTTCACCATCCTTTATTTTGGTGATGATGCATTAAGCAGCTTACTGATATTGAGTCAGGTAGTTTTAAGTCTGCAACTCGGATTTGCGGTGATTCCACTGATCCACTTTACATCCGATAAAAAAGAGATGAAAGGCTTTGCCATCAAACTATGGGTAAAGATTCTGGCCTGGATAAGTGCAAGTGTGATTGTGATCCTGAACATTAAACTGGTAACAGAAGAAATTGCAAACTGGAGCAAGGAATCTGGTGGATGGTATATCTATGTCATTATCATTCCACTTGCCATTCTCATTGGTTTGTTATTATTGTATGTGTTTGTTTATCCAATATTTAATGGCAGAAAAACAGCACATATTAATGTGCCACATGGCAATGCACTAAACATTGAAGTGGTAGACAAGATTAAATATACACATATAGGCATCACGGTAGATTTCTCAAAGAATGACAGGACCACCATTCAGCATGCGCTTTTGCAAGGTGGTCAGCGCGCAGAATACCATTTAATTCACATTGTAGAAACTGCAGCAGCCCGGTATCATGGTCAGGCTACCTTAGATCATGAAACACTAAGTGACGCTGAAAACCTAAAAGTGTACTGCACAAATCTGGAAGAGCTGGGCTATAAAGCCTTCCCTCACATTGGTTTTGGAAAGGCTGCAATTGAAATTGCAGAAATTACAAAAACCAATGAACTGGACCTGTTGGTGATGGGTGCACATGGACACAAAGGGTTAAAAGACCTTATCTTCGGAACGACAGTAGAATCGGTGCGTCACAAAATAAACATTCCTGTGTTAGTGGTCAGATAAATCTTATATTAGCGGATTCTATGAAAAACGACATTCAAATAAAAAATAAAAGAGCATATTTCGACTACCATGTCATTGAAAAATATAATGCAGGACTGGCTTTATTAGGCACAGAGATCAAAGCAATCAGACAAGGTAAAGCAAATATGTCTGATGCATTCTGCATGTTTATCGGTAATACACTCTATGTTAGAAACCTGCATATTTCGGAATATAGTCACAGTTCTTTCCACCACCACGATATCAAGAGAGACAGAGTCCTGCTTTTGCAAAAAAAAGAGCTGAAGAAGCTAAAAGTAAAAAGTGAAGAAAAGGGTTATACAATTGTGCCCCTTCGGATTTTTACCAACGAGAGAGGATTTGCTAAAATTGAGATTGCGCTGGCCCAGGGGAAAAAAGAATTTGATAAAAGAGACAGCATCAAAGACAGGGAATCGAAAAGAGAAATGGATAGAGCTTTAAAAGTTTAAAAACTACCAGGCCTGGTCTCCCACAAGGGGGACAAACCTGAAAGTATCCAGTTCAAATCTTTCGTATTCTGTTTCATTTACCCGGATTACCGTTACCATAGTCTGGGAATGTTCATTACCTACCGGAATAACCAGAATACCACCTATTTTAAGCTGTTTTAAGAGCACTTCCGGGACAAAAGGTGCACCAGCAGTCACGATGATCTTATGATAAGGTGCATGATCAGCGATACCCATTGAACCATCACCAAAGAAAAAATTTGCTTTGTATCCCATTCCTGGCAACACACGGATGGTATGTTTGTAGATGCTTTCCTGTCTTTCAATAGTATAAACCTCAGCACCGAGCTCCATTAAGATACAAGTCTGGTAGCCCGAACCGGTTCCGATTTCAAGAACTTTATCGCCTTTTACGATATGCAGTAATTCACTTTGGTAAGCTACTGTATACGGCTGTGAAATAGTTTGTCCGTCACCAATTGGAAAAGCGATATCTTTATAGGCCTGATTCCAGAATGTTTCATCAAAAAAGAAATGCCGGGGTACTTTTCCAATTGCAGCCAAAACACGTTCATCAGCTATACTTCGTGATTTCAGGTGTTCTACTAATTTCTTTCTCGCCCCTCTTTCCCGGTAATTGTCTACAAACTTATATGCCATTGATTCCAAAAATACTGCTTTAGAATCAATTTTTCAGGCATAAATCGTAGGAATTTAATATACAACAACTTAGATACAAAGCGTAACAAGCGAAATCAGGGCTGTTATTATGCTTAAAATAAAAAGAATGCGACAAAATTCATGCATAAAAGTTAATTTTTTAAAAAATCCTTAGTAATAGTTTCCAATAAATACAAGTTAATTTTATACGTAATAATCAGCTTATTACAACAAATAATTTCTACTTTTGAGACCACACCAAAAACATTATGTATGAAAAAAGCAATACTAACACTATTGTCTTTAGCGTTTTACCTTTGCTCTTATTCTCAAACAAACGGCAATTACAATTACTCCCTGGTTGCACGGACATTTAGCATTGTTCAACTGCCGAAATTACTGAATCAGACAGATCAGCCCTATTTAAATACTTACTTCAATGGAGCGATGCTTAAATTCAATGACAATCAGATTAGCTACCGGCTTAGTGCAAACTATCTAAACAAGTCCACCAGTTTTAACAATAACTGCGCTAATTGTGAGCTTGCAGATGGAAAGACAACGGATTATTCAGTGAAAATAGGATTTGAGAAAAGCTTCAGTTATTCAGGTATTCAGCCTTATTTTGCGATGGATGCAGGATTTAGGTCAACCGTTTTCAAGGGAACTATCAATAATACGAATCCGCAGCGGGTTACGGTTTCGCCAAGTAGCATCGAAGGTAGTAAAAATGGATTCGTCGCTTCTCCCGTACTTGGAATTAAGCTTAATCCGGTACCGATGATCTCCATCTTTGCAGAAAGCAATCTCGAATTCTTCTACTCCTATGAACGCCAGGAAACAATTGCATTGGATGCATCAAATTACAGGACTTTAAATAAATATTATAAAACCGAATTTCTATTAAATCCTGTTTCAGTTGGTATTCAAATACATCTCGGAACTAAAGATTAATAAGGATCTACATCGATCTGCATAATTACTCCTTTGTAAGTATTTTCTGTATTGAAATCAACGATAGTTTGTTTCAGCACTGATTTTACTTTTTGTATCGCTGTAGATTTATCGGATTTAATGATAATCTGCCTGATATAATAGTTTCTTATCCTGGATACCAGGGGTTGTTCAGGGCCTAAAACACGCGTCCCTAATTGTGCTTTTAGTAAGTTGGCGAATCTTAAGGCAGCGGCATTGAGCACGTTGGCATCTTTATGTTTTACGTTGATGAAAATGAGGCGTGTAAAGGGTGGATAATGAAATTGCTTTCGCTCCGCAATCTCGTCGTTATACATCTCAAGATAGTTATTATCTACTACTTGTTTAATAATTCTGTGTTTATCATCATAAGCCTGGATACACACCTTTCCCTGTTGCGAGCGGCGCCCGGCTCTTCCTGCTACCTGTGCCAGCAATTGATAACTTCTTTCGAAAGCACGGAAATCAGGATAATTTAAAAGTGTGTCTGCATTGATCACTCCAATTAAAGTAACATTATCAAAATCCAGTCCCTTGGCTACCATCTGTGTTCCAATCAGAATGTCCGTCTTTTTTTCCTGGAAGTCAGCTATAATTTTCTGCAGACTATTTTTAGTCCTGGTACTGTCTACGTCCAATCGCGCAATTTTAACATCAGGAAAGATAAGACTAAGCTCTTCTTCAACCCGTTCTGTACCAAATCCTTTTTGTTCCACATGCACAGAACCGCATGCCGGACATATTTTCATGCTGCTTTCGTGATAACCGCAATAATGACAATGTAATTTCCCGCTGCTTTTATGAAATGTTAAACTTACATCACAATTGACACATTTGGGTGCAAATCCACATGTTTTACAGATAAGAATGGTTGCATATCCCCTCCGGTTCTGGAAAAGAATTACTTGTTCCTTTTTATCTATTGTAGCCTGAATATCATCAATAAGCACACTGGAGAAATAAGAGACCATCTTTTTTCGCTTAGTCTCCTCTGAAATACTAATAACTTCCTGAAGGGGCAGCTCTACGCCTCCAAATCTTTCAGTAAGCGCAACCAGACCGTATTTTTGTTGTTCTGCATTGTAATAACTTTCGATTGAAGGTGTAGCGGAACCCAATACTATTTTAGCCTGATGCAAATGTGCCAGATAAACAGCAGCATCTCTTGCCTGATACCTCGGAGAAGGTTCATTCTGTTTATAAGATGACTCATGCTCTTCATCTACGACAATTAATTTTAGATCTTTAAAAGGAAGAAAAACAGCAGATCTGGCACCTAAAACAATCTTATACTGTCCGTTGAGTACTTTATTCCAGATTTCTACGCGCTCATTATCATTAAATTTCGAATGATATACACCGATAGCATCTCCAAAATATCGCTTTATCCGCTCAACTATCTGTGTAGTCAATGCAATTTCAGGTAAAAGGAATAGTACTTGTCCCCCCCTGGCAATAGCCTCTTCTATCAGCTTGATGTAGACTTGTGTTTTTCCGGAAGCAGTAACACCATGCAGTAATACAACCTCTTTTGTCTGAAAGGAGGTTTGAATTTCCGATAATGCTGTTTGCTGAGCCGTACTCAATTTAAAGTTTAAGATCAGATCATCCACATCATCATTCAGCCGGCTTACTGCTTTTTTGCGCAATACAAAAATGTCCTTATCCATTAAAGATTTTAAGGCAGCCTGCCCGCAATTACTCTCTTCCAGTAACTGTGACTTTGAAACTTCCTCCCCTGCTTTAGAAAGCTTAATATACGTCAGCAGTGCATCCAATTGTTTTGGCGCACGCTCCAGCACCTCAAAAAGCTGTCTGAAATTCCCCTCTTCTTTATAAAAAGGGTTCAGCGCAATAAAAGACTTTAAAAGCGGTTTGTATTTCTCTACTACTTCTTCTGCTATATAAACCACATCCTTACCAATTAAGGATCTGATGATAGGAAATACGGTCTTCTGCCCTAATAATTTAGAGATCTGATCGATAGTCAGTTTTTTTTGCTTATCCAGGGTGGTAACGAGTATGGCTTCCTTATCGGTAATATCTATTGAGCCCAGATCAGCATCTTCACGCAAGACGATAATCGTCTCACTCGCCAGTTTAAGTCCCGCAGGGAGGGCGGCCGCCATGACATCGCCTTCATTACATAAATAATAGGAAGTCATCCAATCCCAAAACCTGAATTGCATAGCAGTAACGACGGGATATTCATCTATTACATCGATAATGTATTTTGCCTGGTAAACCTCAGGAGGTGTATTACTTAAACTTTTAACTAATGCCGTATAGATTTTATTTTTACCAAACTGTACAATTACGCGTTTGCCCACCGCAATCAACTCATTTAAGTGAAAAGGTATGCGATAGATATAATTTTTTGAAAGTGATAAGGGTAAAATGACTTCAACAAATAAGGTATCCCTCTCTACAAAATCTATATCATTAACGTCTGACATCTTATCGGTTTTTTAAAGCAGCAAGGAATAAAAGAATCCATCCGGCTACCAATAATAATCCACCCAAGGGCGTAACCGGACCGATGACATGTACAAAAGAAAGATGAAGAATATCCCTCGTTGCCAGTAAATATAACGAGCCGGAAAATAATAACGTACCGACAGAAAAACAGTAAAATGAAAAGTCTACCAGTTTAGTCCTGAATCTGGCAAAAGTCGATAAAAATAACAAAGCAAAAGTATGATAAAACTGATATTCAATACCTTTTGTCCAGATGGCCATGGAATCAGTACTGAGAACATTTTTCAAACTATGCGCGCCAAATGCGCCAAATAATACAGCTATACAACCAAACAAAGAAGCAGTTAAAATTATTCGTCTATTCATTTAAAATCGGCTTTTTTCCAGCCAGTCAAAATTAAGAAAATGGTTGCATTTTCTTAGTAATCAAAAATTAAAATTAAATTTGCTTGAATCTCCCATGAAAAAAATCTATCTCACTCTGTTTGTACTGATTATAGCGATGATGGCTATGGCTTATTTATATTTCTCCAGATTAACTGCGCAGAATATGACAGACAATGGTAGTCTTAACGCCGCAGTTTTCAATTCCGGACTCGTTTTTTGCATGCAGGATGACAAGAATGTATTGGAATTATTAAAAGGGCAGGATTACTTTCAACGCGTAATCGGATCAGAAAATGCAAGACAACTTGCATTATTAAAAAGTGAAATTATATCCAATCCTGCTATCAATAAACTTATTGCAGGGAATGCGATATATATCAGCTTTTCAGCGGGGTCAAATCAATCTAACAACTACCTGATCAGCACTCAGCTAAACAATGGAGAGGGAAAAATAAATCTGCTGAATACGCTTAAAGCCAATAAAATTCAAATAGACGGTACAGCCACGGAATTTAAATTAACATTGCAGGACAGCACCATCTACTACGGGGGAGTGAAAAACGACCTGGTGGTGATCTCAAATGATAAACAGCATGCATTTCAAGCATTAAATGCCCGTCTGGATAAAAACACGACCGAATTTGCAGCATATATGAAATCGGGCGACAAGTACAGCAAAAACAGCCTGGCAAACCTTTATATCAATTTCCGTATTTTCCCGGATTTGCTCAAAGCATTTTCACCCGACAAGCTTCCTGCTCCTATAGAAATATTAAAGAAGAACAATTCATTCGCTTCACTCAGCTATAATTTCAGTAAGGAAAGATTATTCTTTAACGGCAACTCCAGGATAAATGATCAAACAAATTACCTGAGTTTATTTACCGGATTAAAGCCCCAGAAGATCATTATAGATAATATCCTGCCTGCAAATACAGCTAATTTTGCTGTTTTTACCATCTCAGATTATAATGCATGGCGTAAAAATCTGGCAGCATGGTTTACCTCGACACAACAGGACAGTAAGGTAAAAAGAATCATAAATAGTACGAATCAGAAATATCATCTGGATATTGATGCAATCTTTCCTAAATATTTCAAAAGTCAGCTCATCACTTTTCAGTTGAAATCAGGAGAAAAATTTGGTGCTATTCAATTGTCTAACGGAGATAAATTAGATCAGCTCCTACTGGATATCAGTGAAACCTATAGTGAGGACATCAAATTATTGAAAGAATCGGATTTGCTATACGCCTACTTTGGAGAACCTGTCAATAAATTCAATAAACCATATTATACAATAATTGATAATTATATGGTATTTGCAAATTCTTCCGGAGCCATACAGTCTTTTTTAAACAGCTATCGTAAAAATGAATTATTGATTAATACTTTGGATTATGCTAATCTGTATAACCAAATTTCAAAAGATGCAAGTATAATGTTTTATGGTAACCGGAAAAACGCTTTGGACATGGCCAGAAATACAATGTACAGTCCCGACTACAGACACCTTACTGCTAAAGATGGTTTAGCGCCCTTCAGCTCATTGGTTTATCAGTTAAGCGGTGATGGCGCTAGCTTCCAGACCACCCTGGTAATTGATGCAAAATCAGCTGTAAAAACAGACAGTACAATGGTTGTAAGATAGTTTCTTATTCCAAAAAGAATGAACTGAATAAGATTTAACATTTAAATAATCATTTTACCTTTTTAATTTAGCATATTTAGAAACGTTTCCTGCATATGGCAAAAAGATATCTATTAATCTGTTTTTTTTCAATTACCTTCAGCCAGCTTCAAGCACAGCAATATGGTCTTTTCAATACAAAAACATTATTTGATGCTTTTGAGAACCCTGCCCAAAAAGCATTTCTCTTAGATTCTTCCAGGCAATACGCTTCTAATTTTTTGCTCCCATATTTTGGCCTTAATGCCGCAAATAAAGGTGATGGAAGTTATACAGGGAGAAAATTGATCTCTGATGGTGTGTATGATGCCACGGGTATTCCTATTGGAAATAACGATAGAAATAAGCTGATACATAATTCTAATATCTATCTGCTAACGTTCCGGATGTTTAAATCCTATAAATTTCACCAGGAAATGGGTTTTTCATGGCAGGTGCGTTCAGACGCCTTTGCAGATTATACCAATGAAACGCTGGTAATTTTTAATGATTACAACCGGTTTTCTTCTTCACAAACAGGCCTTTTTAACGGGACTGGATATGGACAATCTTATCATCAGTTCAGTTTAAACTTCAGGGAAAATTACAATAAAAGATTGGCTTTTGGTGTAAAACTGAGTTTACTGAGTGGAATCACTTATAATAAGGCAGAAATTACAAATTCCAATCTAACCATTGATCCCATTGCTAATCAACTTTCAGTTGGCCTTACTGGCACCTATCGAGCGAGTTTCCTGCGTGGGGATGAAATCTCATCTAAAACATTTTTTCCTAATTTCAAGAACCCGGGTTTATCAATAGGGATGGGAACTACTTATACTGCCAAATCGGGTGTGTTCATCATGAGCAGTATTAAGGATTTAGGTTTTATCAAGTGGAATAAAAATTCGCATTCATTTTTTGTAAGTGATGTGGCGACCATTAACAGAAATCCTTTAGAATCGGAACCTGATCTTCAGGAACGTATCCTTGATCTATTTGAGGCCGCAGATCGGAAGAACAGCTTTTACACAGCGACCAATGCAAAAGCAGATTTTCTGATTTCTAAGAAATACGATTTTTACACGCCCAGTTTTATCATTTCCAAGAACCTTTTTTATCAAGGCGGAGACGTGGTACTGGTGAACAATTTTAAATACAATGATCTTTCTTTATCCCTGTCTCCTACCTACAATATGCTCGGCTTCATGCAGCTGGGAACCCAGGGAATGTACCAAACGCCAAACTTCGAATTCTTTTTAGGTACAGATAACCTGCTAAAATCGGCATCAATAGCTAAAAAAACAACCGCCACAAGTATAGGCTATACAGGAGCCTCCTTTTATATGGGCCTGGGTATTAAATTTGGCTACGTTGTAGAACATCCTCAAAACAGCAGCTACATGCCGGGAGTTGGAGGTGACGCAGATAAAAAAGGCTTTTTCAGTAGAATATTTGGCGTATTCAAAAAGAAAAAATAATTAAACCTTCTTTTTAGGTGCTGTAATTACAAAGTCCTTTAGATAATAGGGTTCAAAATAAGCAAGATCTTCAAATTCTTTCTGCTGAAAAGTATGGAATGCGAGCAAACTCATATTTGCCGAGGAATTGTAGTTCAGATCAGAAAACCCTGCATGAGAAGACGAGATAAACTGACTGCATTTAGCAGCACCATCACCTATAAAAGTAATGTGGTGAAGAGCTAACATTTCTTTATATGATTCCTCATCAATAATCTCTGCAGTAACTGGTAATACTGCTGTAAGATCAGGTCGATATAAAGCAGTAAAAACCTCCATTCTTCTGGCATCAATCATCGGACAAACCAGTCCCTGGTAATTTTCAGTAGCACTGATAAAACCGGCAGCCATCATTTTTAGCGTATCAATCCCGATCAGCGGTTTATCAAGTGCAAAACATAATCCCTTAGCCGTAGATACCCCTATCCTTAAGCCGGTATAAGATCCCGGTCCTTTACTTACCGCAATAGCATCCAGTTCCTGATAGGTTATGCCAGCCATCGTCATCACTTCATCAATAAATAAAGTCAGACTGCCTGCATGGATGTTCTGAGCAACAAGTTCTTTTAATGCAACCGTTTCCCCGTTTACTGCTACAGCAGCAGAACATGACTGGGTTGCAGTTTCAATTTGAAGTATTTTGACCATTTGCGCAAATATAGTTGATTTAATTATTATGGTACAGGATCGTGCCCATGTTTACCCCAGGGATGACAGCGGCCTATCCGTTTTAACGTAAGCCAGCCTCCTTTGAAAGGGCCATGTTTTTTGATAGCTTCAATCCCGTACTGAGAACAAGTTGGTGTAAAACGACAGCTAGCACCCAGCAGTGGTGACAATAACCATTGATACAGCTTAATTATAGCCAAAAAAAGCCAGGCAACACCCCCTTTAATTACTTTCATCAGTGGAGATACTTAAAACTAACTTTTTAAACGCAGCGGCGAGTTTCTTTTCAAAAAACAGGTAATCATGGTGTTCTTTGCCAACAAACTGGACAGAAAGTAATAATAATTGATCACGATCGCTAAGTGCAGGATATAAACCGGATGATTTATGCAGACGATAAACTTCGCGAATTCTGCGCTTGATCAGATTTCTGTCATGCGCACGCTTAAACCTCTTCTTTGAGACATTAATTACCACCTGTGCAGGAAAAGTATGTTCACCTGGTACAAATAAGTAAGATAACCGAAAAGGGTACAATAAAAAAGAAGAACCGTTCTTAAACAGCAGGTCTAATGACTTTCTGCTACATAACCGTTCTTCTTTAGTAAATGTTTTCATGTTTCTGATTGCAATATTGCAGACAAGATCTGCTAACACTTAACGTGCTGCAATCAAAATTATGCTTTGTGACGACGTTCGTCAGAAACTGATAATTTCTTTCTTCCTTTTGCACGACGAGAAGCTAATACTCTTCTACCGTTTGCTGTAGCCATTCTTTCGCGGAAGCCGTGTTTGTTTCTTCTCTTTCTTTGCGAAGGTTGGAATGTTCTTTTCATAACTGTATTATATCTTAACTATTTTTTTAAAATCAGAGGTGCAAATATAGTCCCATTTTTTATTAAATGCAAATACATTCAGCATCAGTTTTATATTTTATATACCTAAAGCTGTTTTTAATCGTGTATAGCCAGTTTTACTAACTGGAAGCCAGATATTTGACTTTAACAAAACAACGTAACTATCTTTTTCTTTCAATTCTATTTTTGACACCTGACCCAAATTAATGATGTAAGAACGGTGAATTCTGATAAACTGCGCGCTATCTAGTGTCCGTTCAAAAAAACTCATGGTTTTATTCTTGAAGAAAACACCGTCAGTACTACTTAATTTGACATGGTCATCGTCTGCTTCCAGGTAGTGTATATCAGCCACCGGGATAATCTTAATCACGCCATTGGTCTTAACCACTACCCTGTTCTGCTGTGCCGGGTTCACTGTTACAGACTCCAGCAAATCGGCTGTAATCTCATTCTGTTTTAATTTAGCAGGCAGTTTCTTTATAGCCTGGTCGAACCGGTCTTCTTCTATTGGTTTGAGCAGATAATCGACCGCATTGACTTCAAAAGCCTTGATTGCGTATTCATCAAAAGCGGTCGTAAATATTACAACCGGAGCTTCATCTACCAATTCCAGCATCTCAAAACCATTAATTTTTGGCATCTGTATATCTAAGAATATGAAGTCAGGCCGAAATTGCGTAATTGCCTTCAAGCCTTCAAAACCATCACTACATTCTGCTACTACTTCAATATCAGGATATTTATTAAGATAATGTTTTACGATATCCCTTGCTAAAGGCTCATCATCAATGAGTATGGTTCTTATCATATATTTGTGGAATTTTAAGCGTTGTAGAATAAATATTAGTATCTGATGAAGAAGTTTGCAGTAAATTACTGTCAGCAAAAAGCAAATATAACCTTCTTCTTATTGCCGTCAAACCGAATCCTGTCCCTTCTGCACTTTTCATGTCAGGATCGTAGGGATTACTCACTACTAAAACCAATAGCCCCTGCTCTACCCTTACAGCTACTGAAATCAGGATTGTACCTGAAGTATTATACAGACCAAATTTTATTGCATTTTCTACAATTGGCTGAAGCAAAGTTCCGGGCAGGCATAAATCCATCGCCTCATCTGCTATTTCAACCGAAATATTAAGTCGGTGGCTGAATCTTACTTTTTCAATATCAAGATATAGCTGAATATATTCCATTTCTTCAGCAACACTGACCCATACTTCATCATCTCTTTTTAAAGTACCACGTAGAAATGAGGCCAGTTTGGTAATCATAATCCCCGCTTCTTTTGGGTTGACAATAGTTAATGCATAAACAGAATTAAGACTGTTAAATAAAAAATGGGGTTGCAACTGATGCCTCAATTTATTCAGCTCTGCTTCCTTAGCCAGGTTCTGGGCAGTGAACAGGCGTTCCTGGGTGTCAGATTGTTCTTCAAGTCTATACCACAATACGTTTGCAAGACCGCACCATGCTAAAAAAACAAATAAAACTATAAATCTGAATGGAAGGGAAAAACTCAGAAAACTAAGGTATGTCTGATTAAATATGATACTGCTTAAAAAAAAATTGCTGATCAGTGAGACTGATACAGCGAGGGTAATGGCAAGGATAATTACAAAGAGAACAATATCATTTTTGGGCTTATAAAATTTCAGCACCATACTGATCACAAGACAACTGAGGGCAAGTAAGGCATTAGTGATTAAACTATCTCCTGTCGAGATGATCCAATTAAAATTCAATGTATAATGGAAGAGCAAAATAAACGCTGCTACCCACGACAAAAACAGCATCGCTGCTGCTTTCTGTATTTTTCTGCTGAGGAGAGGATTACTGGTCACGATAATTAGATTAATAGTTTGTTATATTCAATCCGCCAAATAAAGCTAATCCTTTTATCTTAATAATTTTACGCTCCTGGCCAGCAAGGGGTAGAATTTTTCGTTTATCATCTACGCCACCAAAGATAGAGGTAACTTCAGACTTAACTTCCCAGCTGGGTGGAACGATGATTTTTGCGCCGCCAAAAATAGCCACTACATCCAGAATCACAGTCTCCCTAAAATCTGCATTTGTCAGATCCAATTCACATCCTCCAAAAACGGCCACCATATCTGCACCCTTAAAGTTCTTGGAAAACACGTTATGTTTACTCCCACCAAAAATATCAACGGTTTCTACATAGTCGGCCCCAGACATATCTGCGTCTTCTACCGGATTTTCATCAGTTATATTGAAAGCTGCAGTTTTTTTTTTCCACTGATCGCCATCTATTCGTTTAGGTTTGAGGATAAGATACAGGCCCAACGCAATAAATGCGATTGGAAAATAAAATCTGGCCAGATTGAGATCCGTGATATCCTGTAAAGTAAAATAACCACCAATCAGTACCATGATTAACCATGCTTTACCTGTAAAATCTCTTTTTGCACCAATGATGAGACCGATAACGATCAGTAAGGTATGCCAGCTAAATAACCAATGAGGCATTTTAATTCCAAAATTGCTTAAAAGAAATACTACACCAATTACCAGAACAATGATACCACCCAACATTCTGCTAGAGTGGTTTTCTGAGTTTTTATAAGTTTTCATTTGAAATTGTATTATGTTTTTACGTATTGTTTTCTAATCAAATGTAGTGTGCAGACTAAGATTAACCCAGAGCATATATCCGCACAGGGGTAAAACATCGGTGAATTGACTCTTTTAACCGGTAAATAAATCCAGGCAAGCGATTGAGCTTAATCATATATAATCCGTTAATTTGAGCTATGAAATACATCGTCCTCCTTTTTATCATAAATGCCCTGTCATTATGCTCATCTGCACAGGATAGTAGTCAACACGCGTATAAAATCTATGATGTTAAAAATCAAAAAACAGTTCAGCTGGATGCGCTGATTAAGGATATAAATACTACCGATGTGTTATTCTTTGGAGAGGAGCATAATGATGCTACAGGACACGTATTAGAATTGGAAATTCTTAGCAGAGCAGCACAGGCATATCCTGGTACGGCTTTGTCAATGGAGATGTTCGCTACAGATGTGCAACCCGTAATTGATGAGTATTTACTTCATCTTATTTCAGAAAAAAACTTCATTAAGGAAAGCAAAGCATGGAATAATTATAACGACTATAAACCGCTGATAGCGTTTGCAAAGGAGAATCATTTAGCTGTAATTGCTGCGAATGCAGCAGTTAGGTATAGCAATGCAGTCACTTATGGAGGTTTGGAAGTCTTGACGAAGTTTCCTGCGATGTCAAAAGTATTCTTTCCGCCCCTGCCGGTAGATACAGCTACCGGAAGATATTATGAAAAATTTATACAGACTTTGGGAGGGCATGATATGGGGAATATGAAGATTTATCAGACTCAAAACTTTTGGGACGCCACAATGGCGTGGTCAATTGCCGCCCATCTCAAAAAGAATCCAGGAAAAAAGATCTTTCAGATCAATGGGAGATTTCATAGTGATGAAAAGCTAGGGATCACGATGCAGTTGAAAAAATATGCACCAGGCATCAGGGCCACTAATATATCCTGCTTTCCATCGGCAGATTTTATGAATCCTGACTGGCAGAAATATTCCGGGTTAGCTGATTATATTATCATCAGTCCTGAACTAAAAAAACAGGGGACATGAAAATACATATCCCCTTAAAAATATTGTTATAAACTTCTTGCTTTCAGCAAATCTCTGATCTCGCCTAATAACACTTCTTCTTTACTAGGAACCGGTGCGGCTTTAGGTGCTTCTTCTTGCTTGCGTTTCATAGAATTGATAGCTTTTACCATCAGAAAGATAATAAAGGCGAGAATAATAAAATTGATCACCTCAGTTGCAAAATTTCCCCAGGCAAACACTGGCCCTGCTTTTTTCGCATCCTCAAGAGAAGCGTTAGGATTGGCCGCAACAAATTCCTGAACTTTTGAATTTAATGGAATGTAAAAATTTGCAAAGCCCTTATCACCAATCAATAAGCTAATTGGAGGCATAATCAAATCATTCACCATGGAGGTAACGATTTTACCAAATGCACCTCCGATAATTACACCGACAGCAAGGTCGATGACATTGCCTTTCATGGCAAATTCCTTAAATTCTTTTATAAAACTCATAAATGTTATTTTAATAATCACTCAATACAAGTTTAAAATTATAAACTTTATTGGGAAATGAGGTCTTTTGTTGTAAAAAAACCTATCAATTGCAATAATAGCATAAGTCTATAGTTTATATCTAAACCAAATGCTTATTTTTGAAACGGGTCTAAATACCTTTTCTACAGAACATGCTTAAACAACATTTACAACAAAAGTTACTTCAAAAATTATCACCGCAGCAAATTCAATTTATTAAATTGCTGCAAGTCCCTACCGTTTCCTTAGATACACGCATAAAAGAAGAATTAGAAGAAAACCCAGCTCTTGAAGACCCGAGTCTGATGATCGCTGAGGAACCTAAAAGTGAATACGATGATTTAAATGAAACGCCCGAAGACTTTGATGCCGGATCGAAAGAAGAAAGCACCGATGAATTTAATGTTGACGACTATTTACAGGACGACAATACAAACGACTACAGCACTTCATATAATAATAATGACGACGATGAGGAGAAAAAGGAAACTCCTATTGCTATCGAAAGTACTTTTTTCGAAAGTTTACAGGAACAACTTGACCTTGTGCCGCTGTCTGACCAGGACTTCATTATTGGGAAACAAATCATCGGAAGTCTTGATGATGACGGATATTTAAGAAGACCTATCACTTCCATGATAGACGACCTTGCCTTTTCACAGAATATCATGGTGGAAGAAGAGGATGTACTTGAAATGCTGAAAGTGATTCAAAGTTTCGATCCTCCGGGGATTGCAGCCCGTGATTTACAGGAATGCCTGACTTTGCAATTAAAAAGAAAAGATCCGAACAACCTTATCATACAAAAAGCGATCACAATAGTTGAAAACTATCTGGATGAATTTACAAGGAAACATTATGACAAATTAGAAAAGTCCTTAGGATTAAACAGTGAGGATCTCAAAGAAATTATCGCAGAGATTCTACGGCTTAACCCTAAACCGGGCGACTCTAATCAAGTGACTACCAAACAGCTACAAGTAATTCCTGATTTTCATGTCAGCAATAATGACTCTGTATTAATACTTACGCTGAATTCAAAAAATGCACCTGAGTTAAGAGTAAGCCGTTCTTATATCGACATGTTTGAACATTATGATAAAGCAGCGCAAAAGGACAAAAAATTAAAAGAAGCTGTCCAGTTTGTTAAACAGAAACTAGATTCTGCTAAATGGTTTATAGATGCAATTAAACAGAGACAGCAAACATTACTCAAAACTATGAATGCTATTATGCAATATCAGTATGAGTATTTGCTAACAGGTGATGAACGCAAAATGCGTCCGATGATCCTGAAAGATATTGCTGATAAAATCGATATGGACATTTCTACAGTTTCCAGGGTAGCTAATTCCAAATATGTACAAACTGAATTTGGTACTTTCCTGCTCAAATCATTTTTCTCTGAAGCTATCCAGACAGAGAGTGGTGAAGAGGTTTCCAATAAAGAGGTGAAAAAGATTCTTGAAGACTGTATTGGAAATGAGGATAAGCGCAAACCGCTTGCAGACGAGAAACTAACTGAGATTTTAAAGGAGCAGGGCTATAATATAGCACGAAGAACTGTGGCCAAATACAGAGAGCAAATGAACATCCCTGTGGCAAGGTTACGTAAAGAATTGTAGTACTTAATTTAGCTTTACCATCAGCTGAGAATATAAATTAAATGCAAATGCCCTTTTAAAAGGCCATTTGCATTTTTCGTTTTTAGGAGAGCAGGTTTTGCCTCAGTAAAAACTCCAGTTGCTTATTTGCGATAATCAGCGCTTCTGTTAATTCTTTGTTTTCCTTTCTCAATGAATAGATTTCAAAAGCTTTTTCGATATTAATCCTCAGGTCTTCATCCATCCATGGTTTTTGAATATACTTATAAACCTGACCCTTATTAATGGCATCGATCACAGCGTTAATATCGGCGTAGCCAGTTAAAAGTATTCGTATAGGATCAGGAAAATCGGGAATAATGGACTCCAAAAATTCTATCCCGGTAGTTACAGGCATCCTTTGATCGGTAATAATCACGTGAATAAGTTCACTCTCTAATATCTTCCTTCCCTCCACTGCAGACTCTGCTGTAAAAATGTTGAATTTCCTTCTAAAGCCAGCTTTAAAAGAATTTAGATTGTGAACTTCATCGTCCACATAAAGAACATTGATTGAGGTATCGGAATTCATTCGTAAGTATTAGATTTTTTTGTTAAATATATTGCTTTTATAAATTCTAAAAAACTAATTTCGGATAAAAATTACTTCAAGATAATACATTGACCAATTTATATAAAAGCTCAGCACAAAATAAATATGGATAAAATATATTCTAGCATTACTTCCCCAGATAAGTCGATGATTTACAGACCAATATTCTTTAGACTCAGCGACAAGAGTGACGAGACAGCATTAAACGATTTACTAAATAATAATCCAAATATTGTTGTCTATGATACCATTCCAGGGCAACTATCTGAGCTTATTAAACTAAGTAATCCACACAAAAGGTTATCAAAAGAAGAATCTGCCTCACTGGTTACTGCGCATATCAACGGGGATATAAAAAAATACGGTGTTTGGATATACTTTCCCTGGTCTGCAAAATTGGTGCATACACTTGATGAGCACGAATTTATTAAAGTAAGGACAAACAGGAATATTTACAAAGTAAATCCTGAGGATATTGAAACGTTAAAGACCAAAAAAATCGGAATTATTGGTCTTTCTGTCGGCCAGAGTATCGCACTGACATTGGCGATGGAGCGCACATGCGGAGAGTTAAGGCTTGCGGACTTTGATGAAATAGAACTGAGCAATATGAACCGGATCAGGGTCAATATTCAGGACCTGGGATTAAATAAATCCATTACCGCGGCAAGGCAAATTGCAGAGCTTGACCCCTTTATTAATGTAGTATGTTATCCGGATGGAATTACTAACGAAAACATTGATGATTTCTTTACACTCGGTGGGAAACTGGACATTCTTGTTGAAGAATGTGATGGTATAGATATTAAAGTATTAAGCCGTATTAAAGCAAAAGAGTTAGGTATACCTGTAGTGATGGATACGAATGACAAAGGAATGCTGGATGTAGAAAGATTTGATCTTGAACCAGGCAGACATATCTTTCATGGCACAGTGAATGAGTTGGAAGAACTAAGTCCTACAGAATTAAAAAGTAAACTAAACAGCCTGACTATCCCGGAAAAAGTAGAGTACCTGTATAAAATTGTTGGATTTGAAAACTTAACGGAAACAATGAAAAAGTCATTTGCAGAGATGAACAAATCAATTGTTGGCTGGCCACAGCTGGCTTCGGCCGTAACGCTGGGAGGTGCTATGGTTACAGATGTAAGTCGCAAGATCTTGCTAAATCAGTTTACTGAATCAGGACGATATTTTGTGGATTTTGATGAATTGTTTACGCATAAGTTCAACACAATCAATAATTCAAAAGGAGAAAATGCTACACATTAGAACATTCAGAGCTCCTGACGATCCGGAAGCCTGTTCAAAATTTATAACCGGGCACAAAAGATTGCTTGAAATATATGGAATTACTCAAATCACATCAAATACACAGGAATGGGTAAATGACTATAATACAACTGTCATTCTTGTAGAAGATAAAGATACTAAAGTAGTATACGGAGGTGCGAGAGTGCAGGTGGTGACAGGCCAGTATGAACTTCCTATAGAAATTGCTATCGGAAAATATGATCCGAAAATATATGACATGGTTAAAGCAGATCAGCACACTGGCGGAACCTGCGAAGTATGTGGTCTATGGAATTCAAGAGAAGTGGCAGGTATGGGGATAGGCAGCTTTATCCTGGCCCGGATTGGAGTGACCATTACTTCTCAGCTACCTGTAGCGACTTCATATGTACTTGCTGCACCAAGTACTGTAAAGATGGCAACAAGAATCGGTTACGTTCTGGAAAAATCTTTAGGTAATGACGGCCTTTTCTATTATCCAAAAGAGGATCTTGTTGCTACAGCCATGCGTTTCGGAGATATAAACGATTTAAGTACAGCAACTGAAACGGAAAGATCTAAGATCCTGTCTTTAAGAGCAAATCCAAGTCAGACCAATGAAGAGATCGGTCCAAAGGGAACATATCCTGTTGAATACAATATAAAGATCCCAAATCTATAAAATGAATATCAAGAAAGTATTATCTGTACTATTTCTTCTAATCGCTGTTACTACCCTTCAGCTATCTGCGAAAGACAACGGGGAAATCGTATATAGTAAACCTAATCAGTTGTTACAGGTTGATCATGGGATTTCAATTTTTGTAGATGATTCAGGAAAACTATCATTTAATAGCATTCTTAATCAAAAATTTGAGCTTTCTACTGATAAAGTTCCAAATCTGGGTATCACAGAATCAACCATCTGGGTCAAACTCAATATCATCAATCGCTCAGGTATAGAAAAGTTGTTTTTGATGGTCGAGCAGCCAGCTATTGACAGAGTAGAATTACATAGCAGGGATGTTAGCGGGAACTGGCAGACGGTTAGCCTGGGCGAATATAAAAAATACAGCGAGCGGATCATCAATAATCCAAATTATGTTTTTCCTATAGATGCTGCCACTGATAAGTCCACTTTACTTTACATCAGTATCCGCTCAAAGGATCAGATTCAACTTCCAATATTATTAGGTACCGAACAGTCAATTTTAGATGAAAACCTGATTCAGAATTTGTTTTTCGGTATGTATGCAGGTATCATTCTCATTATGATATTGTACAATCTGTTCGTCGCATTTACAGTCCGGGATTCCAGTTATATTTATTATATCATTTACATTCTCTTCGTAGGCCTCACACAATTCACTTTTCAGGGTTTGGCCTTTCGGTTTTTATGGCCGGATAGTATTTGGATGGCGAATTACAGTTCCATATTAGTTCCCTTCTTTTCCGGTGTATCTACATTGATCTTTGTGAAGAAGTTTTTGCAGACAAAAAAATACACGCCAAAATTCGATAGGGGAATAGATGCGATGCTGGTTATTTACTGCATTGCATGTTTAATAGGTATGTTGGGAAAATACTCGATATCCATTACCCTGCTACAAATTTCTGCACTATCTGGTGCTGTATTTTTATGGATCCTCGGATTTCAGGTCAACAGACAGGGATACCGCCCAGCTGTATTTTTCCTTATAGGGTATACCATATTTCTTATTTCAGTAGTCATTTTTGTACTCAGGAACTTTAACGTACTTCCATATAATGGAATGACGTCTTACGTCTTAGAAATCGGATCGGTGATTCAAATTACTTTGCTGTCTTTTGCATTGGCTGATAAAATCAACTTTTTCAGAAATGAAAATGAAATTGCACAGCAACAGGCACTGGAAATTTCAAAAGAAAACGAGAGACTGATCAGGGAGCAAAACATCCAGTTGGAAATTGAAGTAAGTAAGAGAACAGAAGAATTACAAAACTCAAATACCACGTTGAATTTTACGCTTAAGGAGCTAAAAGAAGCCCAGTCACAATTGGTAGACGCAGAAAAAATGGCCGGTCTTGGACAATTGACTGCGGGGATAGCACATGAAATTAATAACCCTATAAATTTTGTCACGTCAAATATTAAACCACTGGAGCTGGATATCAATGACCTGTATGATGTAATTCAGAAATATGAGGAAATGGACCTTGATCAGGATATTCATGCACAGGTAGCTAGCGTTGAGAAGTTTAAGCGGGAAATAGACATTGATTTTATTAAAACAGAAATTAATTCGTTGCTTTCCGGAATTGGAGAAGGGGCAAAAAGAACAGCAGAAATCATACGAAGTTTAAAAAACTTCAGCAGGCTTGATGAAAGTGATACCAAACCCGTAAATTTGAATGAAGGATTGGAATCTACATTGGTATTGTTAAGAAGTAATATCCCTGCTTATATCACGGTCGTAAAAGACCTGAAACCATTACCACCGGTAGAATGCCTGCCTGGAAAAATAAATCAGATATTTATGAACCTCATTACGAATGGGATTCATGCTATAAAAACTAAAACAGAACATAGTCAGGATGAACAGCTGGCCATCTCCACCTGGCACGAAGGCGACAATGTAAAAATAAGTATAAAAGATAGCGGCACAGGCATGCCTGAAGAAATCAGGCAGAAAATATTCGAACCATTTTTCACTACAAAACAGGTAGGTGAAGGGACAGGTTTGGGACTATCTATCGTTTTCAGTATTATTGAAAAACATAAAGGACACATTGATGTTATTACAAAAGTGAATCTAGGTACAGAATTTATTATTACCTTGCCTGTAAACATACCATAATATGACTCGCTCGCCTGTTAAAGTCTTATATATTGACGATGAGGAGAATAATCTCATTGCATTTAAAGCAAGTTTTAGAAGACAATATGAAATATATACGGCTAATTCTGCAGCAGAAGG